>Ga0307963_1002829_pt1 | contig 13726 bp, 13 predicted proteins | sample OrgLakmetagen594_FD_201829 | JGI IMG/M metagenome (GOLD analysis project Ga0307963, IMG submission 201829) | Saline water microbial communities from Organic Lake, Antarctica - #594 | ecosystem: Environmental > Aquatic > Non-marine Saline and Alkaline > Saline | place: Antarctica: Organic Lake...
GGTGAGGGAGGACCACGAGGGCCCGTGCGTGACCCGCAGAGCCCGCTGGCGCAGACACCCCTCGCGAGGGCCACGTGAAGAGGAGACGGCGAGGCTGGTCTCCTGATAACCATGCATACCAACACACCTTTTTTTTTTTAGAGATTTTTTTTAGATTTTTTTTTAGATTAGTCTAAACTCGTAGCTCTTCTGCATGGGAGCCAACTTTGTTTGGAGCGCTTAGCCAGAACAGGTCGTAGACGGGTCAGTAGCTGGCGGGAGGGAAACGTCATAAATTTGATTGACTGCTGCTTTGTGTGCTAGGTGGTCTGCACCCTCATTGCCAATGATACCAGAGTGAGATTTTACTTTGTAGAAAGAGAAAGCGGTAGACGGTGAGGATTGGAATAAATTTACAATGTCCTTGAGTAGTTCCCTGTGCAAGTGGTGGAGAGGTGATTTCCATGGGAAAGTGAAAGGTGATATCCAGGGGAATGTGGCTCAAATCCTCATAAAACACCAACCACTCAACCGTTTTCTTTCATTTTTGTTGCAATGATATTCTTTCCTAATAAGGATTCTACAGTGATAAAGGTGTTCCCGATTGGTGCAGTGGGTGATCTGGTATGAAGAATTTGTGGTAAAAAGTGGGGTGCACGCCGCAAGCAACAACTAGACACGTGCGTGCGGGCGTTCAAAAATACATGCAGCTTTTAAGCTCAGGAAATCGCAGCAGCTACATCTGGGCGCTAAGCTTAGAAACTGCAAGCTCTGGCGCACATACTGTGGGAACATTTTGAAAACACCCCCTTTTCAATCAACCACCTCTGGAGAATCATAAACCAGTACTGACTTGTTGTCGCAAACAAGGTTGCTCTACTAAAAACCATCCGCAAACAAACAGGGGCACGCACAATGAGTTCAAATGGCACTGCAAAAAGAGATTGATATGTTGCATGTTGCCAACTTGCTGTTTGTGTCCTGTGGGTTAAATTCCTCCACATCTCTCCACGCTGTCCGCAATCTGTACCTGAAATCATCAGTGGACTCTCGAATAGAAGTGGACTCCATCCTTCGGAAGGCTTTCTAACATTCTTCGGAAGTACCTTGTCACACTGCTTGCACAAATGAGTCGCATCGCCGCAGCCCTTGAAAAGCATCTGAGACCTGAGCAGTCCAGAGGGGCCACGTGATTGTATGCTCAGATCCGCGTTCATCACCCTGCTTAACGTCTCACTGTTCGACTTGAGCATGCTATTATACAACTTGACAACAGACCTAAACCAGTAAAACTGCAGTGGATCGTGCTCACGATCCTTCAGGACAGGCAATTCGTGGTGGTACGCTTAACGCCCAGCGTGCCCTTCAAAAAACTCATGTGTCGCGCTTGCAAATCACCCGTGAAGACCTTATCATCGTTAATAAACTCAGTGCCCCACACCTGGCCAGCATACGCACCTGCCAGGAGCACATACGCCTTCCCAAGCCACATAGACACATATGGCCTATTCACTTGAGAGTTCTCACGTACAAACTGACGAGCACGAAAATTAGATGCCATAAAAGGACCAGCTGCGTGCTTAGAGGACTTGATCATGCTCATGCGCCTGTAAAACATAATACCCAGATACTTGAAATAATCTTTGTGTGCAAGCGGCACTCTCCCAACGTTTAACATATGCACATTTGAACCAGAAAAACTGAAATGAACCACCTCAGACTTCGCAGTATTGATAATGAGGTGCTTTCTCTGAGCATACAGTGTAATCGGTTGAGCATGTTCTGCATCGCATCAGGATTGTCAGGCATGCCTTTACTCCCTTGCAACGTAGAGCCGTCCTATACAACAAGCACAGGGCGGATTGTTAGCCATCAAAGTCAAATCATCAGCATACAACATGTGCGTCACAGAGGAACCAGCTGTGCCTGTGACAGCGCCTTGAACACCCTCTGCAACCTCATCAATGTCATTTATAACTCATAACAGAGAGAAAATTAAAGGGGACAAAGGGCAGCCCTGCTTCACATCTGTGTCCGGGTACACTCGAGCAGTCTTCTCTCCATCATCCAAAATGTATTCATCAGCGCCATCATATCTTGAATAATGGACAAAAAAGGAGTCGGCATGCGTGTGCGCTGCAGGCGTTGCCAGAGTTCCTGTCTAGGGATGGTGTTATGTGGTAACTCCTATCTTAGAGTGGTACAGAAAGTGCTGAACTGTGATGTCACACTACTGAGTACTAATACCAGTGACTGGAGTCAAAAGGGCAAGTTCAATTCTTGCAGCATCATCACCCTAGAGCTGTTATTAATGTAAAGTAGAAGTGGCCAGCACGCTACCCGTGCTTCGTAAGAGTGGTATCAAATCAAACAAATGTCGAAGTGGAATCAAACAGATGTGGCAGATCCGGTGAGCCGCAACCCATTGCGGCCTGTGCCTGTGCAATGGCTAGACGGTGAGCCGCAACCCGTCGCAGCCTGCGCCTGTGCAATGGCTAGATGTAGAACCCCTGTATAGGGTTGAGTGCTTATTGGAGCACATGGTGGCAAAAAGGGGATGCAAAAGGTTTTACCGCTTTTTAGTGAAGTGGGATGGATACGAGGAGGAACACAACACATGGGAACCTGAGTGGAACCTGCTTGGTTGTGACGATCTGGTCAGGGAATATAGAACTACGCGAGACCTTCCTGAAAAACCATGATCTGAGCTAGTGTAAGAGCAAAGCTCTTAGGGGGCCTAGTCAGGAGGTCTGCTGACCTAAAGGACTTAGGAAGTGTCCCATGGAGGTGAGCGTGTTGGAGCTCATCCTACACTGGTTAACCTTTTTGACTAATGACGTTAACGTGACGCAAGTCCTTGCAGCGGCAAGGGTGAAGTACAGTCAGTAAACACTTGGTTATTTGCCGAGGACGGCTCAGCCAGGTGGGGGGGAGTGTTACGTGTTAACTCCTACCGAAAGTGGTACAGAAGATGCTGAAGTGTGATGTCACACTACTGAGTATTAATAACAGTGACTGGAGTCAAAAGGGCTATCTACAACATCCTAGCTGTTCAGCTGTTATTAATATAAAGTAGAAGTGGCCAGCACGCTACCAGTGCTTCGTAAGAGATGGTGCCATGTGCTTGTTTTAAATCAATGAACGCAGTGTGCATGCGGCCAGATCCACCTGGCTTGAGTGTGCGTGCAGCATGCTGGAGGTGCCATAATATAGAAATTGGCTGGAGCGTGTTACGGCCAGGTTAGAAACCAAACTGTGTGTCAGGAATCTTTTTTGAAGCCATGCACCAGTCTGTGACAAGAGAGCGGATCTCATTTACTTACATACGATACATTGTGCCACTGACAGCCAGCATGCGGTAACTATTAGGATCAAGAAGGGGCCCTTTCTTGTACAAAGGAGTAGCTGGGAATCAAACCAGAAAGGCGCGAGATTGAAATCAAAGGGAAAGAGCTAGGCACTTAATCACAAACGAGGCATCAATAGACATCTGGTTGGTTCAAAAAGGTCCTCAAACTTTCAAGCTCTTAAAGTCCCTAGTATGTGTGATTTTGGCTCACTAAGAATTCCTGACGCCCCATCAACTCTCACACACATACAGACCAAATTCAAACCCTTGACAAAATTTGAGACTTGAAACGCATCCTTCCTTGCTAGCACACACACCTTGAATATGTGTGTTCATTAAATCAATCGCTGACGCCCCAAAGATAGAACCAAAAGTGGGTCTGTTCACGTTCGGTTGACATTTTGGAATTCTTGGTACACCCGTAGTGCAGCCTCGTTGGCCAGTGAATTCTACACTGAACTGGCAGCCAATTTAAACTGTACTGTGTCTTTCCTAATGGTCCTTTTACTAACTATGATATTTTAGGGAGTGGGTATTACAGCCATCCAATCTCTACTTTCTTTTCTTTTGCGTGCTTGTGGATTTTTAAGATCCACATTAGTATGGCAACGTTCCGATATTCTTCATTATAGTTGTTTGCAGTCTCTATCAATGTCCGCAGGAAGCGGATTAAAATTAGCAAACAAGATACAAAGGTAAACAAGCGACTGAGAGGAGATTTGCACAATTCCTGGTTCAAATCCGTGAACATTCCCCTGTGTATTTTGGGCCATCGCCGGACTAAGAGACTGCAAACTGTCACAAGGACACGGCAGTCGAAGAAAAACCGAATCTCATAAAATATATTGCAGGGTTGTTCAGTTCGGAATTCGTTCAAAAGTTGGGGTTCGCGAACTTTCACGCATTTTAACGAACCCAAAAATGCCGTTCGTTAGCTATTAATAGTTCGTAGAAAGTTATGCCCTTTTTCAAATTGTTGGGTACAAAATTGCAGCCCAGAATGCAGGAAAGAGCCTAGATGGCTGTCAAACGTTCTGTGTTTTCTGCTCATTAACTATACAATATACTTGTAATACAATTCAAGCGTGTCCCTCCATTTCTGAAATTGCACATCGAACTACTCGGTCTACAACTTTCACAAACTTTATCGAACCCTTGCTCCCAAAAAATCAACCATGATACATAGCATGCAATTAAATAATTGAATGAGATGATGCTGGACTTTTTATATTCACCTAATCGCAAAGCATTTGAACAGAACATGAAAGTCCTTGCCTTGGGCACTGCTGTCTGAACGTGTTCACTTTTGTGCTGGAGGGGATGGAAGAAACGAAGGACATCAGCTTGTCTGATCAGCAGGTATGTGCACTCATGCGTGACTTCATGATTGAACGTGCGGGAACAAGACTGCATCTGCACTAGCAGATGAGAATCCTTTTGCTAAATACAGGAGTAGCATGCATTGGCCCTTACCTTATGAGAAGTGTCCATGCGAGTCAAACAATAATGAACGGCTTTGCACACATGTTATCAAAAGCTTAAAATGTTTGTAGAATAATAGCATGAACCATGTCCGCAAGCGCACTTGCATGCAAATGAAGTAGGAAAGCTTGGCCAAAGCGCTTGCTAGTAATACAGATGCCAAAGGTTCTATACGTTGTCTACTGCGTTGACTAAGATCAGCGAGGAAGAAGGAGAGACTTAGTGCTCACACGAAATGAACCTCCACCAAAAAAACATCGCACTTCAAGAACACTTGCTAACAAGCACATCACTTGCAGCGTGTTTAAAGTTAGGTATGCACCACCACTGCATTAACAAATGCGTTGCTCACAGGTTATTGCTGAGGCAGGCTCCAAGGATCTACGACTTTCAACATCCCTAGCCAAGTACTTTGCCATAAAATTTAGAAATGAGGAGTCTCTGATAAATCGTGTCAAGGCGTTGGAAAAGGTGCGCGCATATAATAGTTAGGTGGACGACTTTAATTAAGGTCGCACATGCATGCACACGCACGGCATGAGGGGGAATTCTGCTTAATGTGTGTCCGTCTTACGTGGGTAGTACGGTTAAATAAGGAAAGAGGAGGAGGCACTGGAGCAAATGAGCAATGTATGCATTTAAGTGAAGAGCAACGAGACGTGGCCTATCCAGCCACATATAGGGACCACTTTTTCCCGCCAGATGCAATGATACAAATCATGCGGTCGACAAGTTGGCCCTTTTTATGTCTCCGAGCTTTAATGTGATGCCCATTAGCTGTGCCATGCCTTGAGCCTGCCTTATCCGTTCTCATGTCAGTCGCTTGTCTCTGTTATAACGGGATGTCTCGTTTCATTCTTCCCATACCTTGTTTGTTCTGTTTACTATACCTGTTTGCCCTACAGACAATAGGAAATCTTAAGACCAAGCTTGAGGCAGAACGGGCAAAGCTGCTTGAAGCGGAGGAAGCCAACTGCCACGCACAAGCTGAATTGATCTCCAAGGTGAAACTTTTGGATGGGAGAGCCGCTTTAACACAGAAGAGTTTACCTCAAGAGCACAAAAGAGTTTACCTCAATAGCCCGACGAATAAATTGATATGCGTTGTCAAATGTTCTAATGGTAGGCATAAATAATTTAGACACCAGATAGCACGTGCATGTTCGGAATTCCTCATGATACAATAGCTTGGACAAAATTTTAGATTTTAGAAAATATGAACATAGAGAAAATGTAGCTGCCATCACTTACTGCTTGGGATGTACTCACCTGTTGTTTTTATATATTTTCAATTCCTGTTATCAACCTGATAATGCCTCCTATCCTGTCAGTGTCATCGATATTTTGTACTGTTTTATACCTAGGCAAGCTGCACAATATTTCGACCTTCAGCTTTCCTCTTTTAGCCTATGCAGATGAAGGGAATGGCTACGGAGCGTGCGAATGAGCAGAAGGAGGCGAAGAAGCTCAAGGAAGAGGGACAGCAAAACCAGATACGAATGCAGCAGATGATGAAAGATAGAGTTAATCATTACCTTCATTGACGTATTTTTTCCAGAGGGGGCCAGCTGAGGTAGTGTCCAGACATAGTTATATTATACATTCAAGGGGCAGCTACTCACACACACTTTAAGCTTAAACTTAAATAGCTTCAATACAGCTTCGATATAGCTTGTTGTAGCAAATCACCGTCACTGCAAAGTATAAGACTCAGCACAACAACCAATAGAATGGAGCCAGGGTCGAATCTCTCTCGAGCAAAGGCTGGGAACTGCACTTCAGACTGCAATTCTCCTGATTCTCTCACTCTTCTCTGCTATTTTTCAAATCCAGCTTGCTTAACACACTGACATATACTATACCACACACACTCTAGTCGGCTGCCGCGCCTCTCCTCCCCAGGGCTGTGAAGTTTACTCAACCATCTGACTGAGCATTGAGTAGTTTACTGAGCTAAGCCGCAATATCAAAACCAGGAAATACTGGCTTTTCCAGCTTATTGAACGAGACTAGGCAAATAACCTCAACTGAAAAACCAACTAACCAAATCACACAAATCGTCACTGCCAGCAATTGGGCGTGACAAGCTTCAAATCAAGATGACATTATAAGCTATTAGAGCATGTGCTCAGAGCAAATTCTAGTCGTAGTTGCTCTGTGTACAGATTGACAGGATAAAACGCATATGTAGAGCAACTACCCCTGAAAAAGGTAGGTGATTTCTGTGGAAGAATGTAATTGCACATCTCGTCAACCACTCCGAACTTTCACTTTATACTTCTTGCAATGATCTGTATTTGTTTTTGAAAGTCGTCTTCCGATATGTACCTCAACATTTGTAACTGGAACAAAATACGAAATTTGATGCAGTGGGTAATCTTTTTGAGGATTTGGCAGCAAATAGTGGGGTTCACGCCGCAGCCAATTGAGCATGGGCTCCAAAACTTGCAGCTTTGGGATGCAATATTGCCGTGTAATTTGCAGAGCAGCTGAGCTTGCAAGTTTTAAGCCGTGGGGCATGTAGGGAACACTTGAAAACATGCCCGTTTGGGGGTCAGTCAGCCCCCTCTGGATTTCCCTGTGAGATACGTTTTGTGGTATACGTCACGGCATCAAACTTAGTTAGATGCACTTAAACGAAAGGTGTGTAAAAAACCATTGACCAATCCTGTTTTACTGAAGAAATGAAGAAAAAGGATGCAGCTGCAGTTGTTTCCCTACAAGGGATGACAGTTGTGAACCACAAGTATTCCCGTCCCATCCTCTGTGCCTAGAGTTAGCCAAAACCACTTATCTACACCTATATATAATATATATTATATATATAAGGTGTGTGTATGTACGATAGTCGTACCAGGGGAGATCTCATACGTACGATCATACAGTGTGCATATACGGTATTGGCCGACCCTATGTATTGCTTGTCGCATGGCTACGGACCTATGGCTGTCCATGTCCGCAGCCAAATGATCACAGCTTTTGAGTTGTGCAATAATAAGCAGTATGCTACCGACATGTTTCTAGCTGGCTTGAAAGGAGAACACAAGGGCTTATGCTGAAGAGAATCAGTGTATTCAGTAAACACCCCAAATACGCTGGCTAGAATACAACAGGCTGGTCGTTAATCTTTGCTTTGCTGTCATTTCCAAGAAACGAGGTAAGAATGGATCTCCTTTCTTTTGCTTTTCCCTTGCATTTCAGGTGATGAGGCAAAATTGCACGCATTCCTGAGGCTGAAGGTGCTACAGCTCGACAAGAATGGGCAAGACAACAAGGAGCAGATAATGCAACTGACAAAAGAGAAGGGTGAGCATTGCTCCTCTAATTCTGCGCACAGAAACGCACAATAATAAAAGCTGGTAAGGATATGGGGATTTGCAAGCATCAAGCCTATTGACAGCACATGATACTTAAGTCCTTCAATTCATGTAGGGAGGTCCCCTTGCTTATATTACAGTTTTTACTCCATCATCGTCAGCTTTAATTTCTTTGTATATTTCCAGGCTGCTTAAAAGCAGAGCTCAAAGCAATTGCTCAGGAAATGGAGGATCACACAGAGAATGTACAAGAGCATGAGGCTCACGTGCTGACTCTTACCAAGGAACGAGGCGAGTGGTGGAACATATTTGCCCTTTATTTGAAATCATTGTTTGAATTTACTTTACATTGTCGTTTGGACGTAACTACTTGCTGGACTTAAGCTACTAACCCTAGTAGTAGGTAACGCCGCATCCCCGCCGCATTTCCCCGATCAGGAGGCTATATTAAATCCTTGACAGTCACGTGTATATTTTGGGCTCCGGTCCAAAATGACCACCCACCCCCCAGACCCCCCTTCCTGACCCCCACACTAATTAAAAGGGTGTCAATATGCTCAGAATTCAAGTGGCTATCTACCGGCACCATTCTGGTGCCTTATAAATTAATACTTGGAGAGTTACAGGGCAAAAAATGATGTGCATACGCTTTCGCACTGGCTACCTGTTTCGTGCACAAATCCAGCCAAAATCTTTGCCAAAGCACTTACTTACTTCATTCATGCAACTCATGTATAATGCAACACGGGAACTGCAAGTTGGAATCAGTTTCTGGTAATTTGCCTGGACACACCCCCGTGGCCTACTTGGGGGCATTCCATGCAATTCTCTGACCAGGCACCTAAAACCCCCCCTTTAATCAAATCACCCAATAAGGGGTGTCATTCGACTGGGCTTTAGCGGAGGATTCCAAAACTCAATTTACTATATGCTGGTAGTGGCCCAGAAAAGTTCTGGAGACCCCCCCAAAGTTTTCGAGCACCCCCAAATGACCACGCACCAACCGACCCAGAATCGACTCATTTCTATACCAATCGATAGCTCTCGATGTCAGGATTGCTTATATGTACTTTATATTTGGATTGACACGTGGCGCCAAAAATATTATGATAACTACAGGCTCCTGCCCTGATTGTAATTTTGTGTATGTAGTGTGCTGCTCGCCATTTTGCTACGCCATCTGACAAGCACCATTTTTAAAATCTCAAGCGCTTTGTTCATACTTGGTAGGGAGTAGATGTGGCATTCCATATTCCATCCCTACTTACTTTTGCTCCAGATAATCAGGCAACAACGCTGGCTTTCCTGAAGCTGAAGATGCAGCACCTGACAGAGGAACAACAGAACAAGCAACTTCACTTGGAGAAACAACAAGGTATGGAGCAGCCTCAACAGGTGTCGCAGCAATGGTCGTTAATTTGTATAAAGAGCCACCCTCAACACATTTCAAGCCAGCAATCCATTGCTTTGCTCTGTGCTTGGGTGAGCCTTTTCTGTTTTGGAGCTTAAACGCTGCGTTCAGGCCAAGCATGCAACCCGCCCTGGGACTGTTGTAATCGTAAGGCTCTACGTTGGCACGATGACACCTATACGTATCAGCTCCTTTTTTTCGATTGATGTGGTTTTCACCGCCTGTGAACTTATGCTTCTAATTAGCTCAGACAAGGAAAGTCTTATTTGCAGCAAAGTGTGTCTCACCGCAAGTTCAGGTGACCTTGCAGCAGAGCTCAGATCAAAGACTCAGGAGCTGGAAGATCAAAAGGGGGCACAGGCAGAGCCTGGGGCTCAGGTGGTGGCCCTCACCAGAGAACGAGGTAGGTGTAGAGCTTATGCTGAGGTGAATAACATGTGCTAATATCATGAAAACATCAATGGTAGCAAGCAGGCATATGTCCTGTTGAAAGTATTAAATGAAGGAGGCACCAGGGAACGAGGTAAGTTAGAAACTTTTGTTGGCGTCATAATCACGTCAATGGAAGTAGACGTGTCCTGTAGGAAGAATTGAGTAAAGGAGGTGGACTTGACAAATCCAGATCATTCCTTTTGTAATACGTGGGATGCATTGCTGCTGTTGTTTCCTGGGTTGCAAGTCTGGGTAAAACTGACAAATTAATGCATGCGTCCTTCCCACGAATGAAATACTTCTTGTTTCCATATGATGGCAAGCAACATTCTGTTTGACACAACCATTGTTCCGCAATTGTGTATTCAGACGAAGCAGTGGCAATTATGTAATCAGATGATGCAATTATGTATTCAGACGATGCAATTATGTATTCAGACGGAGCAGTGGCAAAGCTGCAAGCACGGGTCATAAAGTTCAACCAGCAATTTGCGAGTGCCGCCCAAGATACACTGAGTAGAAAGCACAAGCAGGTGGGTGTTAGAAGGACAGGACTGTTGTTAGTTGTGAGCCCAGGACCAGAACATTTGCCTATGTTAAATACAAGAAGTCCACTGGAAATTTTCGTGAGCATGTACGTTCCTGTACTAATTAGCATCTAAGATAACTAACAACATGCACTCTAAAGCTAACAATAAAATCGAAACTAATAATTAAGCTCTGCAAACAGGCAAACGTTTTCGATGATATTTGCACATATGCTAAAATCACACATGCCACTTGCCTGCAATAACTGAATTTCTTCTACTTGCTGCAGAGAACTTAGCAGTTATTATTCGTTTATAATTATGTATGTGATGCCGGTGGATTGCTTAAAAGGATTGGGGATGCCTGCTCAGACATCAACGAGAGTATCTCCACTGATCAAGCTGAGAGGAAGAGATCCAGAGGCTTAAAAGAACCACTAAGGCTTAAGAAATTAACATGAGTGTGAGGACCAAGGATTCCTGTAGTTGGAGGGCAGGAGAGAAGCGTAGTTGAGAAACAAGGGGTAGAGATGTGAATCACGCAAATGCTGCGCTGCAAGGGTTTGGGTTTTGACTGTTATGTACAAGCACTGAACTCCGCAGTTCTACTCCTGCTCGGCTCCACCGGAGTTGTAGGGAATTTGCACTTGGCCAACCATCCAGGACAGACTCAAAAACACTGCCCTAAAACCCTGCCATAAATCTGAAGAGAGAAGCCTATTAAAAATTGAGAAACACCGAACTGGCTAAAAACTGAAGCCCCTCCGGGAGACGCCCGGAGAAGAGAACAAGGAAATCAGCAACTGGGCTGTTGACACCCACACCTGCCAACTAAAACAGCAGGAAATCAAAATCAAGAGGCAAGGAAGAGGGGAAAACTCATTTTAAACGTCGACTAAAGACCAGGTGTGAAAAGGATGGTTTCCACAGTGCAAGCTGTGGCAAGACAGGTCGAATTAGCACTCAGTTGCGCTCGCCTCGAAGAATGTGAGTACTTCTTCAGCAAGCTGCAGAGTAAGCTGCAGATCCCCTTCCCTGCAAAGCAAGCTGATCAGTAAGCTGCAGATTACTCTTCAGCAAGCTGCAGAGTAATCTGCAGTTCCCCTTCCCTGCAAAATGGGTTTAGAAAAGAAAAGAAAAACTACGCAGGCAGTGAAAACCACTCCCCACATTGATTAAGGAAAAGGAGCCACTTTGGTACCGAGTACCGTAAAGCTCCTCCACCGCGAAAAAGGAAAGGAAAAATCAATGGGGATCAGGAGGGTTGCAGGCTTGGCCTGAAACCGGCTCCTGAGAAGAGTTGATAACAGTACTGGAAAGGGCACGTCTGGTATGGACAAGTTTAGCAGCAAAGTTCACAGAGTGCACATGGAGCTTGGAGGCAAGCTTCTTGACTCTTTGAGAATTGAGACCCAGTTCTTTGAAAGGCTTCAGAGTGTGGTTGTTGTAGATGGTGCCGCCCACACCCAAAAGGATGATGTGGAGAGTAACGGAGGCTCCTTGGAGAATGTTTCAAAGGTCTGTGTGCTGTTCCTTTGCGGCGTTCACCTGGTTCTGAGGTCTTGTGTCCTCACAGTACTTGATCTCGACGAGGTGGATGTCACGCCGAGGTTTGCTGAGGTCTTTGGGTCGATGCTGTCTGGGGTTGGTGGCTCTGCTGGGATTCATTTTACCGATAATCAACCACACTAAATGTGCTGTTACTTCTTGTCACGCAGCAATTAACACACGATGCAGCTGAAATTGCAAAGCTGCAACAAGAGGTGGAGTTAATGAAGGCAAGTAGCTGGTCAGTGAGTGTCGTTGGTCACGCCTCTTGGCTCCTTGTTTTCCCAGTATCGTGGACGTTTATTTGTACAGGGAGAACCTGTTCCTCTTGTTTTTCTTTGTGTTGTGGGGAGGCAGCTGCCCGTTACCTGAGTTTATGTTTATTTCTTAGTTTGGGTGGTGCGCAAGCATTTGCCCTGTTCCTATGACGTCAAGCGATTCTGAGCTAGCTGGCCTTTTTCGTTGATCAAGGCCAAGACACGACCAGAATGGAGGTATTTGAGTCACACTCTTGTTCAATCTACCACCTTTCATTTGACAAGGACACAAGGGAAGCCAAGTCTTAAAAAAACGTGACTGCTAGGCGGTGAAGTACAAGTCCTAAGTTGACCTTGTTGCCATTGTTGTGTGCAGGTTGAGCAGAGCAGTGGTTGTTCATCAAACACATGCCGTAGCTTCCCCATGAAGGTAGGCGTTGAGGTAGTGAAGTCTCAGAAACTGCAAACTCCAGTACCTTTAGATAATGATGACTTAATTTATTTAGGAAAAGGGACAGTTATTTTTCAGTTTTGTTGTATTCCAGATCATTGCTTCTGGTAAGATCTTTTGCTTTACATTCACTAGGTGCACGGCATCAGGCCTAAGACCTGACCTGTCGTCCATACAGTACACTCTGTCTTACATACGTTTCCCATCATCACGCAGCATGGCAGGTTTGGCTTTTGTGAGCACAATTTTCTGTCGTTCTTGGTTCATTTTTGTATATGTTGCTATCTCACAGGCATCTACTCTGCCCCACCTAGTGAACCCAGGCCATAACCTGCATTACTGATAAAACCATGCTACTATCCTACAGTAGCCTGGTTCTATTCCAGCTCATATCCACCAAACTGCTGGAGGGGGGTTTTACACTTGTGCCGACATCAAGAGAGACACTGAACTGGCTAAAAGAGCCCTGCTAGAAAAGAAACAAGAAAGTAAGCATCTGGGCCGTTGACACCCATACCTGCCAACAAAAACAGCAAGAGCAGGGGCTTAAAACTAAGCTGCAAACTATTTAAGGCACAAGCATTAAAAGGATAGTTTGCACAGCGCAAGCTGTGCCAAGAGAGTACCAACTGACGTTTGGTTGCACTCGCCTCCAAGAACTAGAGTACTTCTGCATGCTGCAGAGTACTCAGCAGTTTGTGTGTGATTCAACACTACTGGAGATTGTATTCCGCCAGTTTTAGGCATCTCTGGCTCCAAATACACAGTACAGATTTTGCTAATACACATCGCACCCACATTCTTGCATTCTACACATATAGGTTGATGAAGACGATGGTGCCACGGCTCAAATGATTAAGGTAAAATTGCAGGACGGTCAGCCACAACCCGTCTCTTCCTTTCATAACCAGCCCCCTGTTATTTCCCAACAGCAACAGCCCCAACTGCCCACCCCACCCCACCAGCAACAGCC
>Ga0307963_1002830_pt1 | contig 13725 bp, 17 predicted proteins | sample OrgLakmetagen594_FD_201829 | JGI IMG/M metagenome (GOLD analysis project Ga0307963, IMG submission 201829) | Saline water microbial communities from Organic Lake, Antarctica - #594 | ecosystem: Environmental > Aquatic > Non-marine Saline and Alkaline > Saline | place: Antarctica: Organic Lake...
CCTCCAGCAGGTTATTGATGCAGGTGCCGTCCTGGGTAGTCAGGTGGTCTGCTGAGTAAGGTTGCAACACACTACTTATTTATTATTATACAGGCAAACAGTGTGATCTGGCCTCCCTACCTCCAGCAGGTTATTGATGCAGGTTCCGTCCTGGGTGGTGAGGTGGTCTGCTGAGTAAGGTTTCAGTTCACTACTTGTTTATTGTTATTCAGGCAAACAGTGTGACCTGGCCTCCCTACCTCCAACAGGTTATTGACGCAGGTGCCGTCCTGGGTGGTCAGGTGGTCTGCTGAGTAAGGTTTCAACACACTACTTGTTCATTATTATACAGGCAAACAGTGTGATCTGGCCTCCCTACCTCCAGCAGGTTATTGATGCAGGTGCCATCCTGGGTGGTGAGGTGGTCTGCGGAGTACGTCCAGTTGTCGTCGATGATGAACTTGTACTGGTAGCTTCCTGGATACATCTTCCTGTAACGTAGGGTGTTTACATTCATAATTTGAGCTCGTTTGTTCGCTGCCAAAGTACACCTTTTTGTTATTCAGTCTTGTATGCATAGGATGCAGCTTTATTAGGCATTTGGAATGTAGGTAGATACAAAAAGGCAGCTGCCAGGGTACGACTTTTCTAACGGTTGTGAGTGAAAGTGGGAAAAAGTACGCTTAGGATGCAGCTTTTAAAGCTGGCATGTAAATAAATACAAAAAGGTATAGCTGCCAGGGTGCGCCTTTTTTTTAGTTGGAAGGCAAGGCAGACAAAAATTGTATGTCAAGGTAGACAAAAGTTGTAAGTCAAGGTAGACAAAAGTTGTAAGTCAGGGTAGACAAAAGTTGTATGTCAAGGTAGACAAAAGTTGTAAGTCAGGGTAGACAAAAGTTGTAAGTCAAGGTAGACAAAAGTTGTAAGTCAAGGTAGACAAAAGTTGGAAGTCAGGGTAGACAAAAATTGTATGTCAAAGTAGACAAAAGTTGTAAGTCAGGGTAGACAAAAGTTGGAAGTCAAGGTAGACAAAAGTTGGAAGTCAGGATAGACAAAAGTTGTAAGTCAAGGTAGACAAATGTTGCGTTGGCAATCATGCTGCAGGCGCCTGCCTATAGTGCATCAGGCATAAATGATGCAGATAGCGCAGCTAGTGCATCATATGCAATGCAGACGGTGCAGATAGCGCACATAGTGCATATAGTGCATATGGTGCAGATAGTGCATATATGATGCAGATAGCGCAGCTAGTGCATCATATGCAATGCATATATGATGCAGATAGCGCAGCTCGTGCATCATATGCAATGCAGACAGTGCATATAGTGCATATAGTGCATATAGTGCATATAGTGCATATAGTGCATCATATGGCGTGCACAATTTGAAAAACCTGTACAGGGTGTGCAGTGTGCCAACTGCGTTCAAGGAATGAAGGCGCACAGCTGGCGCACAGCTGGCAGCTTGATGCAGGGGTGTGCTGTGTGCCAACTGCCTTCAAGGAATGAAAGCGCACACCTAGCAGCCTGATGCAGGGTGCGCAGTGCGCTAGCTATACTGAAATTTTTCAGTATAACTGCTGCTCGTTTTTAAAGGAATATAACAGTTATAATGGTGCGTGGTAGCTATGAAAATTCCTGCTCACTTTCGAAGGATGAAGGCGTGGAGCTTAGGGTCCATCTCGAGGTCGACAGGATTGTGCCAGCCTATGTCTAGGCCTGCAATCTGCAAACACACACACAAAAGAGGTATATTGTCCATGTATGTATGTGTGTGTGTATGTGTATGTGTATGTGTGTGCATGTGTGTGTGCATGTGAGTGTGTATGTGTGTTGTGTGTGTGCATGTGTGTGTATATGTGTGTGCATGTGTGTTGTATGCCTGCATGTGAATGTATGCACGTGCAACAGGGACCAATAGTTGAAACTGCTTGAACCCCAAAAGATAGTTGAAACTGCTTGAACCACAAAAGAAGCACACACAAAACTGTAAGTGCACAAATGCCTGAAAGAGCACAGGAAAGAGGTAGCTTGAAGCATTTGCATACACAACAATATATACGTGTGATGTACATATAATTTAGCCTGAACGCATTCCATTCCTCGCACTTCCCCACAAGGGACCAAAGTTGAAACAGACGGAAAATCTGCGTTCAAAGGATCGCACAGTAATCAGGCATGTCTTTTCTACTTTTGCACACGTGGATGTGCTTGGCCGTGCCATACAAGAAGGGTTGGCCGAAACCGTATATATACGCCGTATATTCGATGAAATCCCTGTATGAAAACCGTACATTTGACCGTATATATACGGTTTCAGCCAACCCTACTTACAAGCTCTATGGCAAAGTCATATACCGTGTCTATATACGGTATGCGTAGGGTTGGTCATATACAGTGTCTATATCCGGTATGCAATACACGTAGGGTTGGTCATATACAGTGTCTATATACGGTATGCGTTGCACGTAGGGTTGGTCATATACCGTGTCTATATACGGTATGCAATACACGTAGGGTTGGTCATATACAGTGTCTATATACGGTATGCGTAGGGTTGGTCATATACCGTGTCTATATACGGTATGCGTTACACGTAGGGTTGGTCATATACAGTGTCTATATACGGTATGCAATACACGTAGGGTTGGTCATATACATTGTCTATATACGGTATGCGTAGGGTTGGTCATATACAGTGTCTATATACGGTATGCAATACACGTAGGATTGGTCATATACAGTGTCTTATACGGCGTAGGGTTGGTCGTATACAGTGTCTATATATGGTATGCGTAGGGTTGGCCAGAACCGTATATATACGCTGTATATGACCGTACATTTGGTGATTTCCCTGCCAAAAACACCACAAAATACCATATATACACCGTATAAATATGGTTCTGGCCAACTCTAGGTATGCGTTACACGTAGGGTTGGCCAGGACCATATTTACACAATGTACATACGGCATTTCTGGCAGGAATCTGGCAGGGAAATTACAAAATACACAATCATGTACGGTGTCTATATACGATTCTGGCCAACCCTATACGTGTGTATATGTATCATGCACAGATAGGAGGCACGTGCCTGAAGACTTGCGCCCTGCTAGTCAAGGCCAACTTGTTATATGTGTACACGTGTCATGCACAGATAGAAGGTGGCATGCACAGATACAAGGTGTCATGCACAAATAGAGGGTGTCATGCACAAATAGGTGTCATGCACAGACACAAGGTGACATGCACATATACAAGGTGACATGCACATATACAAGGTGACATGCACATATACAAGGTGTCATGCACAAATAGAGGGTGACATGCACATATAGAAGGTGACATGCACATATACAAGGTGGCATGCACAGATACAAGGTGACATGCACAGATAGAAGGTGACATGCACAGATAGGAGGTGACATGCACAGATAGAGGGTGTCATGCACAAATACAAGGTGACATGCACAGATACAAGGTGACATGCACAGATAGAAGGCACGAGCCTGAATATATGCGTTCAGCTGGTCAAGGCCAGCCCTAAACATGTGTCATGCACAGGTAGGTGTCATGCACAAATAGAGGGTGTCATGCACAGATAGAAGGTGGCATGCACAGATAGAGGGTGTCATGCACAAATAGAGGGTGTCATGCACAGATAAAAGGCACGAGCCTGAATACGTGCACCCAGCTGGTCAAGGCCAACCCTAGACTTCTGTGCAGCCACATACTTATAGATATGAAGCCATCCACCGACCTCAACTGAGCAAGAATGCTCGTCACAACCTTGGTCGCTCTGGGCAGGGGGACACATAACACACACACACACACACACACACATACACACACCCCTAGCTGCTGCCTTACCTGCACGCGCTTGGCCGTGCCATACCGGGAAACCGTGATAGAGATATCCACAGGCTCGTTGCCGAGCAGCAGGTCCGCTGTGGCTGAGCGGATGGCTTCAATCTGCAGACAGCCAGGCACACATCAGCAGCAGGTTCAGAGGTCACTGGCGGTGCCACAACCACGTTTTGGTGCTCTACAAATTCAGGGACAAGGTTGCGGTCTGCAGGATCTGCAGACAGGCAGACACATCAGCAGCAGATTTAGAGGTCACTGGCAGTGCCACAAACACGTTTGTGGGCTGCACAACATCAGGGACAGGGTTACGGTCTGCAGGATCTGCAGACAGGCAGACACATCAGCAGCAGGTTCAGAGGTCACTGGCGGTGCCACAAGAGTGGGGTTGGCCAGGACCGTATGTATACATTGTGTATGAGTGTAAACTTGGCGAGTTCTGTGCCAAAAATACCGTGTGTACACCGTACATATACACCACATGTATACCACATTATTATATACAAGAGCGGTTGTGGGCTCCACAGAAGCAGGGTTGCAATCTGCAGACAGGCAAGCACACTAGAAGCAGTCATAGGGGTCACCGGCGGTGTCCAAAGAGTAGTTAAGGCACCACAGAATACGACGCCCCCCTCCTGTCTTACAGCAACACACAACACACACGCACACGCACACACACACACACACAAACACACACACCTCTGGCCGCACCACCTCAGAGGAGTGAGCAGCTTGTGCATGTTACTTGGATGAACCTGCACACACACACACACACACACGCACGCACGCACACACACGCACGCATGCACACACGCACGCACGCACGCACACACACCACATTATATAAAAAACCATGCCCCTACCCCCAACAAACAAACACATCACACACTATTTTAAAACATCCCTCCACCCCTAACACACACACACACACACACACACCACACACCTTTGGGCCGCACCGTCTCAGCGAGGTAAGCAGCTTGTGCCCCTCATCCAGCTGGATCCCTCGGATCCAGTTCATGTAGGCCAAGGCAGTTGCTGGAGCACGGCCCATGCCTGAAAATTGAGCATGAACTGATTGTTACCTATTGCATGTCGGTCCATGCTGTATGCCATGTAGGCCAAGGCAGGTGCATACCAACAAGGTTGTAGCAGTAGCAGCTGCACGTGCACTGCCTGAAAATTGAGCATGAACTGTTTGTTACTCTATTGCATGTCGGTCCATGCTGTACGCCATGTAGGCCAAGGCAGGTGCATACCAACAAGGCAGTAGCAGTAGCAGCTGCACGTGCACTGCCTGAAAATTGAGCATGAACTGTTTGTTACTCTATTGCATGTCGGCCCTTGCTGTACGTCATGTATAAGGTTGGCCAAAACCATACAATTGTACGTATATACGGTGTACACACGGTATTTTTAGCAGGTAAATCACCAAACTTACGGTCATATACGGTGTGTATATACGGTTCTGGCCGACCTTAGTCATGTAGGCCAAGGCGGTTGCATACCAACAAGGCAGTAGCAGTTGCACATGCACTGCCTGAAGTGCCAAGTGCTTGCGACAGCACAGACTCAAGCATCCGTACATGAAGTGCCAAGTGCTTGCGACAGCACAGACGATAATCCGTACATGAAGTGCCAAGTGCTTGCGACAGCACAGACTCAAGCATCCGTATATGAAGTGCCAAGTGCTTGGGACAGCACAGACGAAAATCCGTACATGAAGTGCCAAGTGCTTGGGACAGCACAGACTCAAGCATCCGTACATGAAGTGCCAAGTGCTTGCGACAGCACAGACGAAAATCCGTACATGAAGTGCCAAGCGCTTGCGACAGCACAGACTCAAGCATCCGTACATGAAGTGCCAAGTGCTTGCGACAGCACAAACTTAAAATCTGTACATGAAGTGCCAAGCGCTTGCGACAGCACAGACTCAAGCATCCGTACATGAAGTGCCAAGTGCTTGCGACAGCACAAACTTAAATCCGTACATGAAGTGCCATGTGCTTGCGACAGCACAGACAAAAATCCGTACATGAAGTGCCAAGTGCTTGCGACAGCACAGACGAAAATCCGTACATGAAGTGCCAAGTGCTTGCGACAGCACAGACTCAAGCATCCGTACATGAAGTGCCAAGTGCTTGCGACAGCACAGATGAAATCCGTACATGAAGTGCCAAGTGCTTGCGACAGCACAGACTCAAGCATCCGTATATGAAGTGCCAAGTGCTTGGGACAGCACAGACGAAAATCCGTACATGAAGTGCCAAGTGCTTGGGACAGCACAGACGAAAATCCGTACATGAAGTGCCAAGTGCTTGGGACAGCACAGACGAAAATCCGTACATGAAGTGCCAAGTGCTTGGGACAGCACAGACTCAAGCATCCGTACATGAAGTGCCAAGTGCTTGCGACAGCACAGACTTAAATCCGTACATGAAGTGCCAAGCGCTTGCGACAGCACAGACTCAAGCATCTGTACATGAAGTGCCAAGTGCTTGCGACAGCACAGACTTAAATCCGTACATGAAGTGCCAAGCGCTTGCGACAGCACAGACTCAAGCATCCGTACATGAAGTGCCAAGTGCTTGCGACAGCACAAACTTAAAACCTTACACAGCAAGGAAATACAGCAAGGAAATGGAGAGAGTGCTGAGCCCCTACTACTGACAGCAGATTTTGAAACGAAACACAAGTCTCTTATACGCATACACACACACTTTTAGTCAGTTACACACACACTCACTTTAAGTATGTAACACACACACTCACTTTTTAATATGCCCTGTACCATGAATGAGAAGGACACACGTGCGAGGCATTCTATGCGATGAAACCACCCTTGTTGATGGTCAAACCGTAGGGGAGTAGCACGCTTGCTCTTGACATAACTTAGAGATGCAGCATGACACAATGGCACCCTGACACCTACACCTACAGCCACACCCTGACACCCTGACACCCACACCCACACCCACACCTACAGCCACACCCTGACACCTACACTGACACCTACACCTACAGCCACACCCTGAAACCCACACCTACAGCCACACCCTGACACCTACACCTACAGCCACACCCTGACACCCTGACACCCACACCCACACCTACAGCCGCACCCTGACACCCACACTCACACCCACACCTACACCCACACCCTGACACCCACACCTACACACACACACAATCACATTCTCACCCTTAGTAAGAGCTCACCCTCCCATACACACAAACACACACACATCCATGCACACACACACGCACACACATGCAGGCACACACACACATGCACGTACACACACATGCACGTACACACACACGCATACACACATGCACGTACACACACGCACATACATGCACGTACACACATGCACGTATACACACATGCATGTACACACACATACCTGCTGTACAGTGGATGTAGATCACACCCGTGCGTGGGTTATGCTCGTTGGCGAGCCTGGATACCGCTTTGGGCAGCTTGCGCCTCAGATCATAACTGCGCATTGCATGTTCAATTCAAATGTCACAGTTGACATCAGTCTGGTTGAGGTTAGCCTGGATGTGTTGCCTGGATGTGATGCTGGTAAATGTCACAGTTGACAGTGGACGTACGCCTGGATGGTGCTGGTGAATTTCACAGTTGACATAAGTCTGGATGGTGCTGTCCTAGGAAATGCTTCAGTTGACAGTTGACATCAGCCTGATTGTGCTGGTAACTTTCACAGTTGACATCTGCCTGATTGTGCTGGTAAATTTCACAGTCGACATCAGCCTGATTGTGCTGGTAAATTTCACAGTTATCAGCCTGATTGTGCTGGTAAATTTCACAGTTGACATCAGCCTGATTGTGCTGGTAAATTTCACAGTTGACATCAGCCTGATTGTGCTGTTGTACATGTCACAGTTGACAGTTGACATCAGCGTGGCTGTGCTGGTGAATTTCAAGGGTTGGCCAGAACCATATACATACGTATATATACACCGTATATTTGGTGATTTTCAAGCCAAGAATACCGTACGTAGGCCGTATATATATGGTTCTGGCCAACCCTGTAAATCTCACAGTTGACAGTTGAAATGAGCCTGGGTGTGATAGAAGGGCTCCACCCGCCCAAATTTCTATGTACAAAACTTTTCGCCTTTATGTGCGTTTATTTCCGGATATCCGTTCCTACATTCACAGTTGACTGTTAAAATGAGCGTGGGTGTGATAGCGAATCTCACGTTTGACATTAGCATGAATGTGCTGATAAATCTCACAGTTGACATTGGCCTGATTGTGGTAGTAGAGGTCTCGTGCCTCAGTTCACAGTTGACATCAGCTTGATTGTGCTGATAAATCTCACAGTTGACATTGGCCTGATTGTGATAGTAGAGGTCACAGTTGACAATAGCCTGGATGCAAGAGTGCGTGCATTGCTGGAATGTTGGCAATCGCTGAAACCCCTTTTTGGGGCAACAAATGCACCAGATCATAGATGCACGATGCAATTAAAGCATTACGGTTTGAGTCCTGTTCTTGTGAAATGAAGGTTGCATCCATGTTCTTGTGAAATGAAAATTGCATCCATGTTCTTGTGAAATGAAGATTGCTTTCATGTTCTTGTGAAATGAAGGTTGCATTAGTGTATTAGAACAGCTCTCCTTTTCAAGAGTGCACTGCTTGAATGTTGGCCACAGCCTGGACTTCTATTTTGGTTTGGCAGCATACACCACAGATTGTGTGTGCACGTTTTGATTTGGCAGCATACACCACAGATTGTGTGTGCACGTTTTGGTTTGGCAGCACACACCACAGTTCTATTTCGCTTGCATCGTGAGATGCATAGGGCTCTGTCATTATTACCAAGGAGAACACAACAACTCAGAGAAACCAGAGAAACGGGAGAGAAATAAGGACTAAAATATAGAAAAGAGATGTGGGAGGGGGGGAAATATGCTAAAGAGAGGGTTTTGTTCTCCAAGGAATAAAAAGAATAGAGAAGGGAAGCAGAAACCGGAGAAAAGCAGAAAGTGAACATCTCACTTTATGCTACACTTCAAGAACCTGAGTTCAAGTGTTTCACACTGAACTCATAAGATTGTTGATGCACGTTTTGATTTGGCAGCACACACCACAGATTGTTAGTGCACGTTTTGATTAAACAGCACAAACCACAGATTGTAAGCGCACATTTTGATTTGGCAGCACACACCACAGATTGTAAGCGCACGTTTTGATTAGGCCGCACGCACCACAGATTGTAAGCGCACGTTTTAGTTTGGCAGCGTACACCACAAATTGATAGCGTTTTGGTTAGCAGCACACACCACAGTTTGTAAGCAGACTTTTTGTATTCTATCGCGTTTCCGTGCGTCTATACACGCAGGGCTGAGCCTACAAGGTCTGAGCAGTTGTGTATGCATCCTTTGGTAACTCGTGGACCCAGTCCGGGACATAAAAAAAAAACCTTCAGTCAGGAGCCTACAACAGCTTGCTTTTAACAGACTGTTGCACAGGATTGGGCCTACTGCTGCTCAGGATTGGGCCTACTGTCGCTCAGGATTGGGCCTACTGTCGCTCAGGATTGGGCCTACTGTTGCGCAGGATTGGGCCTACTGTTGCGCAGGATTGGGCCTACTGCTGCTCAGGATTGGGCCTATTATTGCTCAGAATTGGGCCTACTGTCGCTCAGGATTACTGTTGGCCTATTGTCGCGCAGGATTGGGCCTATACTTCTCAAGCATCGTTAAGCTCCCGAGCATTGTGCAGCAGGCAGGAGAAATGAATGAAGGCAGGAGACATGTGTGACTAGTGAAGGCAAAAAAAAAGCATGTGTGACTAGTGAAGGCAGGAGAAATGTGTGACTAGTGAAGGCATTAGACATGTGTGAATTGTGAAGGCAGAGTGAAAGACAATCGCCCTATTGGAGATGTCTAGCTTAAAAGGTATGCGGCACTCCCAATGAGTATTAGCTTAAAAGGTGCGTGACACTCCCAATGTGCATTAGCTTTAATTGTATGCAACACTCCCAATGAGTATTAGCTTAAAAGGTATGCGACACTCCCAATGTGCATTAGCTTTAATTGTATGCAACACTCCCAATGTGTATTAGCTTAAAAGGTACGCAACAATCCCAATGAGTATTAACTTTAATGGTGCGCGACACTCCCAATGTGCGTTAGCTTAAAAGGTATGCGACACTCCTGACGTGCTGTAGCTAAAAAAAGGTACGCGACACTCCCAATGTGCATTAGCTTAAAAGGTACGCAACACTCCCAATGTGCGGCAGCAAAAAAGGTATGAGACATTCCCAATGTGCGTCAGCTTTAAAGGTACGCGACATTCCTGACGTGCATTAGCTTAAAGAAGGTACGTGACACTCCCAATGTGCAATAGCTTTAATGGTGCGCGACACTCCCAATGTGGGTGTGTTTTATTTGCATTGCTTCGCATCAGGGTTGGCCAACTTAACGTATTTGCACACCGTATGTGTAGGTTGGCCAGAACTATATATGCACACCGTATATGACCGTACATACGACGGTGGTTTCCCTGCCAAAATTACCGTGCATATACGGTTCTGACTGACCCTAATAATCAGCTACCAGGGCGTGCTCCTCATGCTTGGCTACGCTGCTGTGGGTAACGAGAACCAAACGCACACGTTGGGCACCTGTACCCTAATTGTGCGCTTCCCTTGGAAATTGGTATGTTCAATAGCATATCTCACTTGCCACTCAGTCTTTTCACTCCATTCCTTTTGCATGATCGTTGCATGTTCTTGATTTGTTAAAAGGACTACACAACACTAGTTATGACTCAATTTAGTGCCATGGCTGGTCAGGTACAGCATACGGGTGCTTGAATAAAGTGGGAAGGGTGCTGAATAAAGTGCTTGAATAAAGTGCTTGAATAAAGTGCTTGAATAAAGTGCTCGAATCAAGTGCTTGAATAAAGTGGTCGAATAAAGTGGGTTCACAACTTGGCCGATCAGGCAAGTGCCCCTTTACTGTCACTCTTCATGCTTAAGCGCACATTTCTCAAAACCCTGCATACCATTGGATCCCCTGAAATTTCGTGCGATCTTCGAAACTCATGAGTCAACTCAAGCACGCACCCACGCACACCCACGCACACCACGCACAAACATGCACACACCAATCACGGGTCAAAATCATGGATGGGGAAGCGCACGTGCTTAGAGTGTGCTACACACAAAAAATTAGAACAAGTTATAGGCACGTGCTGAGAGCAAGCTACGCAAAGAGGGTTGAGATTTTACGAACTTCAACATTTAGGGGTCAACCCATGCAGCCACGCACGCAGAACGCATGCAAGCACGAACAAACATGCACACACGACTTACGGGTCAAAATCGTGGATGGGGAAGCGCACGTGCTTAATATCTCCACGCTCCTGGCAACGGTCAAGAATTGGCTGCAGGTCGAGGTTGAAGTACGCCATGTCGGTGTCCTCCTGTGTGTGTATGCGTGTGCGTGCGTAAGTGTGTGTGTATGTGTGCGTGTGTGCTACGGACAGTCATCTTCTTTTGTTTTTGTTTCAATATATGAAGATATTGCAGGCACAATTGAATAAGATGCGATTTGTCTGGTGAACATGGAAGCTCCATTTTTAAGTTCACAAGGACATGACAGCAATAAGTCGTGCAGGCCATCAGCATTAGACATCAACATTGCCTGTTCGGAAGCTTTCCTTTGCTGTACGTTCTTTGCAGGCTACACTTATGACAAGAATAAACACACTATATAAAAGTGTTAGAAGATAACATGTTCGCTTTCGTGATATGAGGAGTGCTGTTAACGTCTTAATTGTCTTCATGCTTGTCAGTACTTGTTATTAATCCGAGAAGCATGGGCTATATAGTCGCATGGGCTATATAGTCACCACATAGCATAACGGAGCACGATCCTTGTATGAACAGAAATGAAAAAAGAACGCAGATCGTGCATGCCTTTGTGCATAAAACAACCCCTTGCTTCTGGCACTGCCTTCCTGCAACATACTAGTTGATTTCTGCAGAGACGGCGCTATCTTGACGAAAAACGCGCCCTATTCGTATTTGGGTCACCGTATTTGGGTCGTGTCGGAATAAGTAAACGTTTTCGCACCTGGATACAGAAGATCGTGGTGACGCCCTGCAAAGGTGAGATGCAGGTGTGAATAGTATGTGCACAGTGCATAGTGCGTGGTGGTGGTGTGTGTGCTGTGCTGTGGCGTGCTGTGCTGTGCTGTGCGTACTTGACGCCCTGCAAAGGTGATATGCAGGTGCGAGTTGTGTGTGAGGCGTGTGTGAGGCATGTGTGAGTAGTGTGAGCATGTTGCTTATTGCATGTTGCATAATGCATGTTAGGTGTTGCATGTTGTGTGTTGCATGTTGCGTGTTGCATGTTGCGTGTTGCATGTTGCATGTTGCATGTTGCATGTTGCATGTTGCATAGTGCATGTTGCATGTTACGTGTTGCATGTTGCATGTTGCATGATGCATAGTGCATGTTGTGTGTTGCATGTTGCATGTTGCATGCTGCATGTTGCATGTTGCATGTTGCATGTTGCATGTTGCATGTTGCATGTTGTGTATTGCATGTTGCGTGTTGCATGTTGCATGTTGCATAGTGCATAATGCATGTTGCATGCTGCATGCTGCATGTTGCATGTTGCATGTTGCATGTTGTGTGTTGCATGTTGCATGTTGTATGTTGCATGTTGTATGTTGCATGTTGCATATTGCATGTTGCATGTTGTGTGTTGCATGTTGCATGTTGCATGTTGCATGTTGTGTGTTGCATGTTGCATGTTGTGTGTTGCATGTTGCATGTTGTGTGTTGCATGATGCATGTTGCATAGTGCGTGTTGCATGTTGCATGTTACGTGTTGCATGTTGCATGATGCATGTTGTGTGTTGCATGTTGCATGTTGCATAGTGCATAGTGCATGTTGCATGCTGCATGCTGCATTATGTATGTTGCATGTTGCATGTTGCATGTTGTGTGTTGCATGTTGCATGTTGCATGATGGTTCTGGCAAATCCGGGTTATGCGTAAAATGTATGCATAAATGCCACAACCTGTTGCTCATAAGTGTGTATTCACTGGCCTACACTCAACACTCTCCAAGCTATAGCCTGTAGCTAAATAGACACACAACACAATTAACACACACAAATACACCACAAGCAAACACACACACACATACACACACACACACACACACACACACACACACACACACACGCACGCACACACCCCACCCCACCTCACGACAACTAACAGCACTTACCTCCTGCTCCGCTAGTCGATCCACATCCAGGGCCGTCTGTGGGGTTAAAAACACACACAGGTGGTCTCAGTTGGAAGACTCACGCGCGCACGCACGCACACACGCAAGTGCATACACACACGAGGAACTTTGAGGTGAGAAGGCAGACGTAAAGCAGTCATATTCATGTTGTAAAGCATCTAGCAGACACGGCTATCATCAGGTGAGCCGATGACCCACCGATCAGCAGAATCAAATGATCAAACATGTGTGCTTCACACGCAAACCTCATCCCCATACTACCCAACTCTTCTGCACTTGGCTCAGCCAAACCCACACTCACCCACCCACACAACCACCTCACACTACTCATTCTCATTTACTCACAGCTCAACACCACACTTACACCCACCCTGCACACCCACACTACCCAAACACATGCCCATACTACCCCCCCACCCACACACACATGCCCACACACCCACACACCCACACCCACACCCACACCCACACCCACACCCACACCCACACCCACACCCACACACATGCCCACACTACCCACACGCACATGCTCACACACACTACCCCCCCCACATATGCCCACACTACCCACACGCAC
>Ga0307963_1002833_pt1 | contig 13714 bp, 11 predicted proteins | sample OrgLakmetagen594_FD_201829 | JGI IMG/M metagenome (GOLD analysis project Ga0307963, IMG submission 201829) | Saline water microbial communities from Organic Lake, Antarctica - #594 | ecosystem: Environmental > Aquatic > Non-marine Saline and Alkaline > Saline | place: Antarctica: Organic Lake...
GAGAGAGGGGGGGGGGGGGGAGGAAGAAAGAGAGAGAGAGAAATAGAAGCAACAGCAGCCCGCATTGCTGCTGTTTCCTAGCTCCTGACTTACCATATTGAAACACTCAACAGGCTGCAGAATCTTTTCTAAATACACCTACCTGGCTGGCTGAGTGTATGGTCGTTGACAAAACTTCCTCTGGGGCACGCATAAAAAAGTTGAGAACCTCACGCGTGCCAAAGCTGTGCACGGAAAGGAAGTCCAACCATCGCTGCAGCTGCACTGGATCCACAAACAGGAACTGCCGCCTGGAGACCAGCAAATAAATGTCCTGCAACAACGTGCGTTGGAGCTTGTGACCAACAGCACAGTATCTTCACCGGGGGGGGAATCCTCTATATGCAGACATGAACCGATTATTATGCAGTCCTGGCTAACCCTACTCCAGACTGACAACCGTTAGTAGAAGTTGTCTGTACACGACATTACAGGTTGCTTAGCCTGGAGCGTTAGAGCAAATTGGTTTGGATGGGCATTAAAGAGGAACTGGGGTTAAGTAGGCTTATTTAAAAAACGGGGAGGGGCCTTAAAAACCTGCCATTGTGCAGTGCGTGGGCATGTGACAGGAGGTGGAGGCAGGCGTGATGACTTGCCCAGATGCTGACATTGTGCAGGCAAGACAGAACTTGGTACCCAAGGGGCTCCTTATCCTTGATTGATGTAAGGAGCGGCTTTACCGCCGGTGTAGCTATGTTTCTTCTCCTTTCCTTGGCAAGACGTAGGGCAAGCAAAGAAGCCTTTGTTCACAATACAGGAAAGAGTACGCACTTGCGGTTCCAGGTTTGCTGCCTTGAAGCATTTTATAGCTGGCCGCAGCTGCTCTTCAGGGTCAAGCTTGGATAGAGGGGTTTGGATGGCAAGGTACATCACGGTCTGCTTCCTGGTGCGGAGAAAAAGAAGGAACAGAACTGTATCCATCCTGATGCATTGTCAAATGTTTGGATGGCAAGGCACATCCAGGCCTGCTAAATGAAGCGAAGAGAGAGAACGAAGAGGACCGTAGTCATCAAGTGATGCAAGGCTGAATCTCTCTCTCTCTCTCTCTCTCTCTCTCTCTCTCTCTCTCTCTCTCTCTCTCTCCCCCTCTCTCTCTCTCTCTCTCTCTCTCTCTCTCTCTCTCTCTCTCTCTTCTCTTCTCTTGCATTGTATGCAAAACGCCTACGTGCTGCTCTACTTGTACAATGCACATTCCATTAATATAGTTGCAGGAGAGGTCGAAGGTTTCTACTGTTTCTACCGAAGCAATCCTTGGACTCGGTTGACATAACAGGGATGGGCCACAGAGCATAAAGCGGGCGTTTTGGGATAAGCAAATAAGATGGTGCGTGGTCGGAAGAGGTGATCAAGTCTGCACCAAGCCCCTGCTTTGCGCTGGTCGCTCCACCCAATCAGCGGCTTCATATACACCATATACACCATATACACGTGAGGAGATGAGCATTGAGCAACAGTGAAGGCACAGGGCTTCGATGACAGCGCACTAGACATATGCGGAAGCTTGCATACACAGAGGTGAGGAATACGCCCCAGTAATATGTGAGGATAGTTGCGTACTCACCAGATTCCCAGTTCCCGAATGACCACTTCTTCAGCCGGCGAAGGCTTGTACTGGTCTTGCGCCTCCCTCCATCCTAGCGATGTGTTTCACATCAATAAGGGTGAGCCAGGAAAGGGGCAGGCCGGCTTTTGTTACGTGGAAATATGTATCACGTGAAAACAAAATTGGCATCTGGGGGGTCCCGGAGAGGCAGCTATCAAACATACACTTTGTCAATGCAGATGATGGCACCCAAAGCAATACGCGCCTTCCTCAAGCCTCGCACACTTTCTGTGCGCGCTTGCTTCTTTCACAAGATGACTGAATTTTAATACGCAGTAAACGCGCTGGTACAACGACACCACACAAACCTCACCCGTGTCTAGTGCCTGGATAAGAGCACTCCTGGAGTGTGGGGGAAGGAAGCAGCAAGGACGAGGTGTGGTTTCTTGTGTGTTATAAGTTTGTGTGTGACTGTAGGCTAAGTGCAGTCCAACCCTGTAAGATCGAAATTACGCACAAAAGCAAATGCCTGTTCTTAATAAAGAAAGTCTGCTACATAGAGGGCTCACCGCTTATTCAGGTCACGCGTCTCGCGTAGCTGTTCCAAGGGATTCTGTGAGTGAGGAGCAACAGGGTTTCCGCTTATATGCTTAATGCCTTCAATTGGTGCGGCTATGATTGGGGCAATGGTAATTTGCCTTGCACTTGCAAATGATGTCAATCATTTAGAGCTTTGTAAAACGCACGTATCCTCACAAATATCTTTAATATCTCAAGGATGCACGACTCTGTTAGCACATACACATGCACAGTACTTGTGCGACTAACACATGTACAGGCGCATGCATAAACTTGCGTTTACTCAAGCTTATATGCACTTACACACACATATACACATCCGCAGACACACACACACATATGCATTGCATTGCCCACATGGCAGACATGTAAATACGCACACATAAATTCACACGGACATGCGCATACACTCACACTCACACTCAAGCAACGGACACGCACACTCATAGGCACACGCGCACGCAAACTCGCGTACTTGCACACACGCACATGCACACACGCACATGCACACGCACACGCGCGCACACACACAGACACAAACATACAACACACACAATACTCAAACACAAACACACGTGCGCACACACACACACACACAAACACGTGCGCACACACACAAACAAACACATACACGCACGCACACACACACGCACGAACACTAACACCACACACACACTCTCACACACACACACACACACACACAAACACACACACACACACACACACACACACACACACACACACACACACACACACACACGCACGCACGCATACACACTCACACGCCACACATACACACTTGCACGCATGCTTTCACACGCAGGCACACGTGCACATGCACGCAGGCACACAGAGCAACATTTTTGCAGGCTCTCATGCACTCACCGCGCAGCCCTGCGAATCATCCCTTGAGGCGCTGTGGGTAAGCCTCCTGATGCCAAATGGGAAAGTGCGCTTCCCCCCTTTTGAGCGCTCCCTCCCTCTGGAAAGATTGTAGCTGCTAATGGACCCCCTGTTAGACAGCTGCATTGTGTGCAACAACTCCAATGCGGGTTTCAGCTGCGTCAATGCATTTTAGTACGGCAGTTCCCGGTCTTCCCCCTTTCTTTTTTATCTAATTCTTTTTGCAAGGGAGAGGGTTAGAATGGTGCGTGTTGCTTTCCGTGCCCGCCTGAATGAATGGCAGAGTTCAATCTGACGTTTGTCTCCCTCCCCCTCCCTCTCCCTGTGCTCTGCAGCCTAAGCAAATCACCGAGATTAAGGAGTTCTTGCTGACAGGTGAGGTAGTGTCTTTAGGCAGCCGGCTTCCCCACTGCATGTAAAGTTGCATACATACACACACACACCCTCCCCCTCTCCCCCCACGCATGCGCAGCCCGCAGAAAGGATGCCCGATCAGTGAAGATCAAGAAGGCCAAGAACTCGACCAAGTTCAAGGTCAGGTGCCAGAGGTACCTGTACACCCTCTGCGTGGCAGACAGCGACAAGGCGGAGAAGCTCAAGCAGTCACTCCCACCAGGTTGGTTCAGCGGTTATGGAAAATTAGTGTTCAGTTGTGTGGGCGGGTGGGGGGTTCGGAGCAAAACCGTGGCGTCGAGCTGAAAAGAGGCCTGCGCTGCGATGGTGTGCTCACAAGGCGCACCCTGCCTCCACCAGCCAGCTCACCCCAATGAGTCTCAGCAACACCTGGGTATCAGCAATAGGGCAGCAGCCAGGGGTAATGTGCACAGGACTGGACTTGAGACAGGGCTTGCCCAACATGTCTGCATGCACTCGCTTGCGTCGGTTAACTGAGTGCCAGGCTCCATTATGGGTACTGTGCTGCCCACAGAGAGAATCCTTGCAGTAACAGAGTAAGCCATGCCTCTTAACACACCAGATGAGCTACTATCTGCTATGAGCTACACTGTCGCAGAATTGGAAATAACAGTTCATCTTTGCAAACACTTGCGGCACGCACAAGTTTGCTAGCACTGATGTTACACGTGTAATGTACAGTGAGTGGGTGATGTACTGCTAATAATGGAATGTGGGGGATAGGGCAGTCCAAATCAGGCTAGCAACGATGTGCGCCATATGTTAGGACAGTAAAGTTGGGGAGAACGTGCTTACTTTACATAAGGAATTTATGCACACGCGGGTGGTAATCATTTTCTACTTGTATTACTGGTGAAAGGGTGGCTCGGGGGAGAAGTAAAACGCAAGTAGAGGAAGCGACAACAAGAGTAAGCCTTTTGTCTGGCGCATAATGCAAACAAGACTTCATGACACATTTTAGCATGAGTGCAGTTTTTGCCACGCCTTCACTCTGTCTGTCTCCTTTTTCACCTCATTTTCTCATAGCTAATATCATAGTTACAACTAGTGTCTTGTGTGCCTAGAATGGGCCCCTTTAACCCCTATAAGCTCGTGGATCCTGCTTCTGTTAGAATGGTTAGAAGCATACTTGTAGGTACTGCAGGGATTTGCCAGTAAGATTGAGGGTGGAAAGGCAACACAATCTTTTTTGCCCTGGACATTCATGACAAGCACCTGCGTGGCCGTCAAGTCATCCCAACCAAAGCAGCGTCCTTGACAGGCTTGGTCGGGTACTGAAAAACTGTTGCCAAGAGGCAGATAAGCATCAAAGCCGTGCAGCAAGGACGCCACACATAGTATCTTATGATGTGCTATTGGGTGCCTTTTGCAATTAAGAAAAGCTAATGCTGCTTAGGCGTACCAATACTGCAAAAAATTATGTTAACTGTCTCCTGTTCAGTGTGCTTACACACACGTGCACACACATATGCACACCACTGCAGCATCTGTGGGCAGCAAGGCACACACACAGGCATGCGCACGCACGCACATGAATAGGAACAGGCGCGCACATACACATTCACACACACAAACACACACAGACACACGCGCGCACACATACATGCGCACAAACACCCGCACGCACGCACGCACACGCACATACACACACGTGCACGCATACACGCCCGCACACATGCATATGCACGCGGCTGTCCCCATGAACGGCCCACCCCTTAGCAAGCCTAACAGTCCCAACAAGCCAACCTTGGCTCTGTTTCCCATTCCTTTCACTATTTTGGGACTTGAAAGTTGCGCTAAATAGCTAGATTTTAACATTACTACAAAAAAAGCAGGCAGAAAGACCCAGTAGGTGGCTCGCAATCTGGCAATAAACTCTGGTGTAAATGTGAGGATGTGAAACAGGGCCGAAAAAGCTCCAGCTAAAGCTTCTTGCATGTAGAACTGCAAAATAGTATACCAGTCGAACAGCCACTGATTGGCCACATTTAAATTTTATTATATTACTTGTTTTGTCCGCAACTCTGAGAGCAAATACCAGGCTGTAACCCGAAGCAAGTGTGGAGTTACAGATTCTCAATCGTTTTCACCTGTGCCCGCCAGTACCCCTGCCCCAAATTCGACATTGCAGTATTGTTATATAACATTTATAATGCTTATAAGTATCCTGAAGCAGAGGCCAATCAGGGTAACTTCAGAAATGCACTTTTTCCCTGGCAGTGGGTGCAAAATACGCGCCGGGCCCAACAGAACCCCCCGGAATGCCGAATTTCCAGCAGATGTCAATGTTATAGATATAACATCAAGTATCTTGCACTTGGATGAGGTATAGGGGGCTTTGAATTGAGTGGAGAGCCAAGTGAGAATGGTTGGGGAGTTTGTATTTGGGGACAGCCACGCACATGTTGCGCGCGTGATAGGCTTCGCCAAATTTTCAGCGTCGCTAGCGACGCTACCGCACTTGTCCTAATGCATGCAGTAGTATTTATGCTATGGCGTTACTTGTCTCTCCCTTTGTCACCACCAGCAGAGGTCCCCCCCTGTAATCAATTGTTCTCATTTTTGCTGTAAACCTGTCGCTTCGCAGGCCTGAACGTGGAGGATATTTAAGCGGCAAGCACGGATGATGGTTAGTTAGAGTATTATGCTGATGCAGAAGATAAATGTAACACCCCCTCTCTCCTTGAGCTCAACATCTCCTACCGGACTATGACACACCGTATTGGCAAATAAGTTGTCATTGCAAAGCAAGCACTGCCATTGCAATGGCACTCAAATTTCATGATCTGAAAGCGCGTTACCAGAATGTTGTGCTGTACTTGAAATATGAGAAAATAGGGCTTCTGACCAAACTTGTATTCTAGAAAGGTGAAAGTACGAAATAGCTGCAAAAATATTTTCCCACGCCTGTAATTATGTAACTTTTTGACGACACGTGTCAAATGAAATATTACATATTCAAGCCCAGTCAATTGGCACCTTTGTTGGGTGATTTGTTTAAGGTAAGGCAAGGTTACATCACTATATATGCCTCAAAGGGCATCTCAGCGGAAGTTTGGAAAAAGCCTGAAACTACACCTAAACAAAAGAAACTGATTTGTTTAAGTTTAGTTTAGTTTGGATTACAAAGGCCTGGAATGGCTGCTCAACCTATGAGAACGAGGTAAGGTTAAGGTTACATCACTATATATGCCTCAGAGGGCATCTCAGCGGAAGCTTGGAAAAAAGCCTGTAACCAATCCTATCTAAACAAAAGAAACAGAAGCTAGAGGAGACATGAAACTGATGTATGTAGAAGAGAAAAGAGTATAGAGAAGGACGTTTGTTTTGAAGAAGCGCGAAGAGAAAGCATCAAGGAGAACGAGAAAGATAGCTGTTGATATGTCTCAGGATGTGTGTATAAGAAGCCTCAGTCAGAAACAGGATACAAGAGGCTGAGAGAGCCTCAAGAACGAGGTAAACCTCAAAACAAACCAAGTATATAAAGGGCTGTGATGCAACTGGAAATGCTAACCTTAAAGATACGAGAAGAAGTAGGTAAAAACACTAAAGTGTAGACATTGGTTCACCAAAATAGACGCATACTGAAACATAGTTAAGACCTTTCAAAAGGGCAAAACCCACGCACATTGCACACACATAAATAAGCTGGAAACGCAGGGACAACTGGAGTTTGAACACAAGAGTGAGACTACTGAAACTGGTCTGTACAACCGACTGGTCTGCTGGTCTGTATATTCTACTGCACTGGTACGATACTGAAACTAAGCATGGATTAACTGCTGCTACTGCTGAATCGTGGTGCCACCATCTCCCCACATACTGTGTCGACCGAGGTCTGGTTGATGGGGCACCTGTAGGTAAAGAAAAGAGCAAATATTCACTTTGAACTGAGTCGTTGTCAAAACTTCGAACATGTTGGTGGCGTCTAGTGTTCAAGTGCAGTGATGGGTGATTTGATTAAGGGGGGGTCAGGCTGCCTGGTCATAGAAATGCATGGAATGCCCTCAAGTAGGCCATGGAAGTGTGTTCAGGCAAACTACCAGCAATATATTCCAAACTTGCAGTTCACATATTGCATTATACATAAGTTGCAAGAATGAAGTAAAGTGCTTTGGTAAAGGTTTTGGCTGGATTTGTGCACTAAAGTTTAGTTTGGATTACAAAGTTTAGTTTAGTTTAGTTTGGTTTAGTTTAGTTTGGATTACAAAGGCCTCCAGCCTGGCATGGCCGCTCAACCTATAGGTCCCAACAAATAAATCAATCAAAATGATCGACAGCTGCACTAATGAATTTGTAAACCTCTGAGTTACGTGGGGTCTGTTTGTGGGCAATGGAGCACCAGAAAATAATGAAAAACGTGTCAAGCATATGTCCTTGCACCAGCATTTTGAAATAGTGACGCTGCGCTTGGGGATTCTAGGTCAATCATACTTCCATATATATATTACTATGTAGCCCATACTTGCAATCTATGCTTAAGCTGGTACGATACCATAACCTCGTCGTGACAGCCAAAGGTCTGTGATGAGCAAGGGTTTCTTGCCCTTCATAAATTCCCAAATGGCATGGTCTCCTATACGCTATGCCTATACCACCTGGCAATTCTGACCTAATAAGCAGAGTTGTGTGCACTCTCCTGGCTCTGGTCGGTTCCCTGCTCACCCCAGCTAGCCTTGCGTGTGCAAATGCATGAGCTGCGCATGTGCCCAATGCTGGTGCTCAATGCATACCTGCGTCCTCAAAATCCTGTGTTTGACCTGCAGGTCCCTGATGTGTGTGCCCACTGTCATGCATGCAAAGAAAGAAGTGCAAAGCAAGTAAGATGGCTGGTGCAGGCCTGTTAACAACTGTTGCAACTGTGAAAAATGCGTTTGATAGTCGACATCCAATAGTTACAAGGACTGGCGCCTCCTGGAGTCTGTCAAGGAGCTCAAATAATTTTGGACACTTTTCCATCCAGGGCACTGTTCAACAATCGGAAGGCAACATCCTTCTCAGCATGAGCTTCTCACTCGATTTGGATGTTAAAGCTTTTGGAGAAAGGTCACAATTACTAAGCTGTAAGGCTCTCAGTTTCTCCAGCAATCCATAAGGCTAGGACAAAGTCCTAGGGTCCAAGCAACAGAAATTTGGGAACAGGAAAGCCTGAAAGGAGCTCCAGATTTGTGCAGTAAACAGTGACAGGTGGTCATTGCTATAGCGTGCGCATATCAGTTTTCCCCTATAATAACTCATCTTCAGGTTTTAATTTAGTCGGCAAGAGAACTGTGCAGGCAGATGGCTGCTTATATTCTGAGCATATTGACACCCTTTTTATAAGTGTGGGGGGTCAGGAAGGGTGTTTTGGGGGGAGGGGTCATTTTGGGCCGGAGGCCCAAAATTGACACGGGACTGTCAGGAAAAAAGTTTAAAAGGCTTCTGCACGTAGACTAAGGAAAGCAAGTCACTAATCAAGACAATGTTAAGCGTTCTTGAGGAACGCAAACAAAGAACTTCATTCAGCTCGCAGGCCTGCCTGATCACAATTCAAGGTTTACAAAAAAGACTTATCACCTCTCGCTAGAAGGGATAGGGGTAAGCCAAGGATGATAAGGGATCAGTTTAAATTGTGCCTTAAGGACTTTCAAGCAGTATGGCATCTCTTTTCTCCACAGATCTTTTTGATTGATTTATTTGTTGGGATTGCCCTGATGCTCAACTGGTCAGCTTGTGCAATCAATTCCAGCACCTGTTTGATGCCATACCAGCAGGTAGCACTGCTCGCCTGAGAGACTTCATCAATCAGTCTGATGCCGTAGGAGTAGCTGACTTTGCGGACAAATGCCTTGCTCTGTTTGATCACTGACCTTGTCTCTTTTTCTGGTGTCTTGTTCAGGCTGGCCTCTTTCTCTTCTTGAAGCTGCCTTTTTTTTTGCTATAGCTCAACTGCCCTCGCTGGCGGATATAGCTGTGTAACCCTTACCCTTACCCTTATTTGTTGGGACCTATAGGTTGAGCAGCCATGCCAGGCTGGAGGCCTTTGTAATCCAAACTAAACTAAACTAAACTTTCTCCACAGCGTCTTTGTAGCAACTTGACAGCAAAGCATCAGTAGACAACTTCTAATAGAACGTTATACATCTTGCTTTGTCTTTGCTAGATCTTGCGCAAGTTAAGTGACATAACGCCATGGTGTAAACATTTCCGACACGGAGGTACTACGGGATGAGCCATACAGCATCCCATTGTGTCAGACAAAGGAGAGAAGAAACACAAAGAGCGCAATAATTAGATTGTGATAAAAAGGCCCTGACGAAATACTGCCATGGAGGTCATCAGCCTTCCTTTATCATATAAGAAATGGGATCGAAGCAAACGCACTTGAATGATTTTCGCGTCAGGACAGATCTCACACAAATCTGATTGTTTCCGCCTTTCTCTGAACGTGGCTAAATAAGGAAGTTTCAGCCGCCATTCAGCCGCTTCTTAATGCGGATGCCTTCAGCCGCATCAGCCGCACTGCAGCCGCGCTCGGAAATGTCTGACGTCAATCAGGAAACAGGAAAAGGGCCCGGTTTTATGAAGTCACAACCTGATAACTGTTTGCTTTAGAATGCCCCTGATAGAGATTTACCTTTCTTCATGCTCCGCTTGCCTCAGCTTCCACCATAAATTACAACCTAGTTCACACTTTCTTCCAACAAAATCATTAACCAAGTCGAGTCACAAGACAAATTAAGTTTCGTAATCATCAACAGCCACTGCTAGCAAACTGAAGCTGATTGGTTGGTCCTTTCGGCAGGAGTAAAGCTGAAGTGCAAAAAGAGGATTAAAATTGGGGTTATAATTGAGTACTTCGGAGAAATTGTAGCTGCTGCATAAAGACAGTGTGCTCCGTACCAACAAAATCTATGTAGCTATTCAAACACAAGGCATACATCCAATTTTTTGGTAGACCACAGGTGATGAGGATTTGCGATGAATGCGATTTGCGGGCTGCTTCCCCCAGCGCCCGTGACTCGTGCAATGCTAAAACTGTTGCCCTTCAGGGCAGCAAACTCCATTTCCTGAAAAAATGGTGTGCAACACAGGTCAGGTTACAACTCAACCTGAAAGAGGATGATCAAGGACAGTGTATGGTTAAGAGGGGTGGAACAAACTTTTGTGACAGCAGCCGGAATGCGAAATCGGCAAGCACCCAAAGCACAAAAGCGTGCATAGGTGTTAGCAACTCGTGTCTGCCCACCACCAAAATATATTGAAACACTGAGGATTGTGTGTTGTGTGTCGTGTGCGTGTGTATGTGTCTGTGTGTGTGAACTACAGCAAGTTAAGCATAGCAAGCCCAAAATCTTTTAACCCCTAATCAAAAGCAAAAGTAACTCTGCCTGCATAGTTTTAACTCTAGCTTCTGTCGTTTTGTTTTCGACAAGAAAAATGCCATTGATTACCTGTTGAGTGATCCTGAACAGTTTGCTGTCTTGTGACTGTATGTGTGTGTGTGTATGTGTGTGTGTGTGTGTGTGTGTGTGTGTGTGTGTGTGTGTGAGAGAGAGAGAGAGAGAGAGAGAGAGAAAGAGAGAGTGTGCGTGACGAGGAGCAGGCTGAATAATATGAGGAAAAGCAGCTTGCAACATCACCAGCAGCGGCAGGAGCAACAGGGGCACAAAAATGTAGAGGCTATACAAGCTTATAATTACGTAAAATCACGTAAAGCACATTTGACAAAACGAGGGCCTCATTTTTACCTGTTTGATGTCTAGAACGAGGGAAATTCACCACAAGCTCCTGTCCACCCTTACTACTCACCACTGCCGTCTTGACTTCAAGGTAGGTGGACTTGATGACCTCCTTGCTGACAGGGTCCAGCGTTTCAGCCACTATGTCATAAGGCAAGCCAGTCTCCTGTTTTGATAAACGAGTGCAAAATTGAAATACAAAGTGAAAAATCCAGTAATATAGATTTGCACGCCTCTGCAAGCAAACAAATGCGGAAGCATTGATCAAAAGAAATCAAAAGATAAGGTGTTCTAGTACACTCATTTAAGCAAATGTGAATGTGAAAGCCAAGACCTAATGAATGGTTTTCAGCGCCTGCGTAGTTTTTCTTATTCTTCTTTTAAAAGAGACACACAAATTCCCCACCTGGCTTGCATTTATCCAAGCTACTCGCACTTCTGCTCCTAAGGACTCTCTATTATGCTGCAGGTACCTGTTTCCAGCAAAGGTCACTTACAAAGTATGTCATAGATTACGCTTGTCACAATGACCAGCCTTCAAGAGGGAAAAAAGCTGTATAAACAAAGCACGTAATTGTGTGTGTGTGTGTGTATGCTTTGCGGGTCCAAGTCTGTTGTTAAGTATGATGGTATCAGGGAGGCAAGAACAAGGCCTTGAACACAAACGAAGACTGCAGCCACAGCATCCTATTGCACTGATGAAAGAGAGAAAGAGGACAATTAGGTGCCAAATACTGTACGGGCAGCACTGTACAGTTATCGTGCCAAACAGAAGAGATGAGGAACTCGCAGGCAGAAAGTGGTGATATTAACACACCTGTACACGAACTGCTCTCCCCAATCCCCTATGAGCTTGAGCTGCTCATTACTAAGGCTCGATGTCTGCAAAGGTGTACAATGTACAATGTAGTTGGTCGATAGCTGAAAACGCACACGCCCTCATCCAACCATGAGCCCTTTGTTTTTGTTAATATTACGGATTTATTTTTATTCCGGGGAAAAGGAAGGTCAGGATGGCAAGGATTGTTATTTTAACCTGAAGCAGACTGCAACTGTAATAATTTCACACCAGAGGATACACATAAGATGTCAGACAGGTAGCACACCAATCAAGCAACACAGAACACCAGATGTACAGCAAATCACCAAGCAAGCGCTAGCCGATAGGCACTGTCTTAGGGCTGTGTAAGACAGGTAAAGATCATATCCATACCCGTACAATAGGTAAAGATGATCATACTCATCAATAGGTAAATATCATATCCATACCCGTACAGTAGGTAAAGATGATCATACTCATCAATAGGTAAAGATCACATCCATACCCCGGTCCAACAATAGGTCCATATTCACGTGTATTCAAGCAACAGGTGCCACGTAAATTTGTATGAATAGTAAGGGAAACGATCACACCTTTGTCAGGTAAGGTACACACGGCAAAGTCGCAGAAAAAGGGAAAACAATGAGCGCACCTGAGGCAGACTGTACCCCATTTCCACCAAATCTGCGCCAAGAGATTCCGGCTGTGGCACGTTCAACAGCAGCTCACGGTACTTGCCACCGTCCGCCTGTTCCCCTTGATTTGCCTGGCTGGGAGTGCGCCCCGGGTGCAATGGTCTGCCCTCTTCCGTACCACCGCCTGTGAGTTCTATCCACTCCCTAAGTGACTCAGGTGCTTTGAAGACACCCGTGCTACTGCTGCTACTGCTGCTGCTACTGCTGGTGCTGCTGATGCCCCTGACACCACCACTACTGTTGCTGCTGCCGCCAAAGCGTGCATAGCTCTCGTCTGCCCGTCGCATGCTTTCAAGGGAGAGCCCAGATTGGATAACAGGCGTGCCTGCAATACCAAAGCCCCGTGTGATAGAGCAGGGTGAGAGCACAGGATAGAGGATGCCCTTGTGATGGAGCATCAGCCCATGCAATACAGCAGCCCATGTGATAACGCACGGTGAGAGCACAGGATAGAGAATGCCCATGTGATGGAGCATCAGCCCATGCGATACAGCAGCCCATGTGAAAGAGCACGATGAGAGCACAGGATAGAAAATGGCAACAGAGCGAGAGATGCCACACAGAGCAAAGCAGGAGGGTCACTTTGCTGAGCTCCAAGCTGCGGCACCACAAGCAAAGGCAGGCATGTTACAGAAGCAAGACGTATCACAGAGCAAAGCAGGTGCAGTATAAAACGGCAGACTGCTGATTGCTGACGAGAGTCGTAAGTTGGGCTTTGCTATTAGCTACGTTAACTGGGCATACTATCAGGAACAGATTCAATACCAGGTTACTAATCTTGTAAAGCTAGGCCGCGTAGTGCAAGCACATGAATGCATGCAGTGCATGGTAGACAAAGAATAAGGCGCCTAAACAACCATGTATTGTTTATTGTTTGCCAGGATGAGCAAGGTGCGCGGCTTTGGAATCTATCCCTCAATGTTCACAAGAAAACATTATTTGCAGTTAACAGGCAGATAAAGAGTGAGAGAGTGAGAGAGAGAGAGAGAGAGTGAGGGGG
>Ga0307963_1002841_pt1:0-10000 | contig 13702 bp, 11 predicted proteins | sample OrgLakmetagen594_FD_201829 | JGI IMG/M metagenome (GOLD analysis project Ga0307963, IMG submission 201829) | Saline water microbial communities from Organic Lake, Antarctica - #594 | ecosystem: Environmental > Aquatic > Non-marine Saline and Alkaline > Saline | place: Antarctica: Organic...
GCCCTTTTCCCTTGATTTTCCTAGTGCTTTCTGTTTTGGTTTTGGTTACAGGCTTTTTCCCCAAAGCTTCCGCTCAGATGCCCGCCTGAGGCATATATAGCGATGTAACCTTACCTTACCTTACCTTGCTTTATTGGCCTGGCTTATTGCCGCTTATTGGCCTGACTTATTTTATCACACTGAGCGTTAATTGACCTAGTTTCTATCTGGTTTATCCCAGAGCTTCTTAGGCTTCTTACTAAGCAATTCTTCAACAGGCTTGTTTTGTGCTTACTTGAGAAGCCGCGGCACATGATCACCACGCTTGCTAATCCTGGGTTACCTGCTTGGCTTCCTAAGGGAGGAGGAAGCATTACCAAGCACTAAACCGTTAATTGGACTGCCTTAGTCGTCCATACTAAAGTAACTGATCTCACGGTAGGCATTTGCAATTGGTACAACCAATTGCTTTTGTTGGTCAAAAACAGCCAAAAATGAGGGAGTCATCAGAGTCAAATACTGTTGTGGCGTTGCCTGTTTGCTTGCCTGCTTGTGGGAGGGGTCTTTCGTCTAAACTCAAACAACTGTTGCTACTCATCGGATATGATTGCTCCTGCAGCTTTAGCTTAGTAAACAGGGAGAGCGCTAATGGCGACTGCGCTGGTGTCCAAATCTTTAATAATCTCTTCAAACTTGCCTGTGAGTGACGCAAAATAGGCAAGCACTTACAGTCAATTGTGAGCAGAGAAGCGATACCAAAAAGCAGTGTGTACAAATGTGCTTCAAGCATCTTACTGCAACAGGTACCTGACTTGCAGGCAAATGCTGGAATCGTGTACTAAAACAGCTCAGAAGTATCCATTAGAATATAAGCTTCATTGCAAGGGCTCGGCAAAATCCCATTGTTTTCATCATTGCTGCTCTATTCAGGAGCTGACAGCATACATGAGGCAGGCGTACTAAGTGCATAGCTCAGAAGTATCCATTGGCAATAAAGCTCATTGCGAAAGCTCAGTGTACCTTATGAATTTTCATCACGGCTGTGCACATCAAGGAAAGATGCAAGGGGGCAGTGCGCGCATTGTAAGGTTGTGAACTGGAGGACTACTGTAACAGAAAGCTTCAAGATAACAAGGATGAAGGGAGAACACCCACCAAAGGACCCAGCAAAAGAGCACAGCTGGCACAACTCACTTATGTGGCGTGCCAGGAAGTCTGTATGCTGCTTTTGGTGCACGGTGTCACTGACAATGACCATTTCGCGCCCAGCGGCGTCAGTATCAATGTAGAAGTCAATGTCACTGGCAGACAGGTACTGGCCTGTGTATGGGCGAACAACAAGGGACGTTGTATGACCTTGCAAGGTGCATAACATGTTTCAGGAATATTAGCAGTGCTCATTAGGTGTCCAAACTGCAAACACAGACAAGGAAAATGGAAAACTGATGACCCTGACCGTCGCTGCCAGACAAGAAATGCGGGGCACTTGCTTTTTGCATTATTAAAGCACGCATCCCAAACAGATCCTCACAAGTGCAGCATACACGTTGGAAGCTCCTGTCTCAGACCGAATCGTCAAAGTGACCCCTACAAGTGCCCATGTGCGCGCCAACGTATTCAGGGTAAAAAATACGGAGCGAGCAGGTAATATCCGCAAAACTCACAACATTAAGCACGACTTAGGCTCTCTACATGCTCGCCGGGACGCGCAAGAAAGATCTTCCAAACAGGCTTGCGGGCCTGGAGCTCGAGGGGCAGGACACAGGAGGAGCACGTGTACAAGGACCAGCAAGGGCACAAAAGAAAAAACTACAGCCCCACGGTAATGAGGACTACCTTGCAGACTGTTGCATCCCTTCCCCCCTGGCTTCTTTTCTACCATATCTTTCTAATATCACCCTGGGTAAATAACTATTATTGCCCTTTTGGAACGATTCCGTATTAAAGGCTCCGGGGTTGTTCGGAATTGCCAAAAATAAAGTTTGGTGGGTAGCCGAACAGAGAGGAGACGGCCCTTCAGCCGTCCCTGCCCCTCCTCCAACCCAGTCAGAGCTCCAGCTGCCCCTGCCACCATTACTCATGCACACAACGCACAAGCAAAACAGGCAACCACACGCACGCACGCACGCAATGGCATACAGGCACATACAGGCACGCACACATGCACAAGCTGACATGCGCGCTTGAATGCGCAATTGCAAGCGCATGTCCACATGCAAGTGCATGTGCACATGCACTATACACACGCACACATCAATACACACATTCTCTCGCACACACACACACAAAAATATACACACAAACACACGTAAACAAGCATTGTATATGCGCGCACATGCATACGCGCATACTAACACTTACTTGTGTAAGTGCTGGGCTAAATTCCCCACCGGGGTTGGTGCGGGAATGGCTAAAATATTTATTCCAAGGGTTCAGAGTTACCCGGGGTTACTTTAAAAATTTATGACACTTGGGTTCCGAACAAGTACAGTAAAGTATAGTATAAACTCAATGGGGCTCGGCTTTTCTAACCATCTTGTGCTCAAAATTGCTGTGAGGGGGTACAATGTTGAGTTGAGCCTTCAGCGCTAGGGAAAAAGCATAGTGCAGTGGTAGGCATTTTGTGTCTCTGCCAACCCGTTAAGAGTGATCGATATCAATGTCATAGGAACACGTGGCAGTTCAGTCTGATTGAATTAAAATGCATCAACACACCCTGGGTTGCATCAGCGCCCCCCGTCCATTGCAGACTGTAGGACTTGGCCTTTAAGCACGTCAACTGCTGCCGAAGGGTGGCTTGGTCCAATTCCATCAAGTTTGCTAGCTTCTGCAACGTGTAGAACAAGCACATTCTGTTGGTATAGGTGGAGCAAAAAACTGTTTCAGGATAGTTTGATTGGCCCTGTCAAACAATGGCAGGTCACGCAGGAAATGTCTGAAAGTTGTCACAAGATACTATCCTGTTTTTCTGTCGGCCGCGTATGCTGGCGAGCATAAGTAAAAGCATGCAAGGTAATCGCCAACATTTAGCTTAATTAAGCAAGGGTAAACAGGGTGTATAATGCAAATGCCAACGAGTCTAGACAAGCCTCATCGGGCTAGAGGGCGAGGCTCCTCTAAATAGGCTTCAGCTGGTGCAATACAATACTTTAGTCCTGTCATTATGTACGCAGGGCGACTTGTCTAAATCTGAGCACATGCTCGGGCAGCTTATAAAGTCAGCATCAGTTTGAAGCTAGGTTGGGTACAATTTGATGAAGTGACGTGTGGGTAGTTGCACCTTCAAGCAAAAAGGAGCATGTTTTGGCTTTTGCCCATGGCCCCCCTCTGAGACACTTCAAATAGTTTTCCGTTTTCCCCTAAATTAGGCACTAAATTGGCCGTCCAGAAATTTCCATTAGTGCCTTGGCAGCTCAACGGGACTTGAAAAGGCTAGACCTCGTCAAGCCTTGCTCAGAGGCTAGCACACAGAGCAGCATTAGCCATAATGTTCCCTTCACGTTTTACAGAACCAAATCAGAAAAGCAGCCCAAGTTTTACAAAGCTGAAGGACACTGGCTTAGTTTCTGCTCAGAGTTTAAGCACTCGCTCACCTGGATATCAATTGAGCTGTACAACAAAAGGTACTGCTTCAGGAGCGGCAGCGTAGTTTGTGAGCGGACTTCCGATAAAAACAGGTCTAATTGCACTCGGTACTCCTGCAGGAGATGACAAGATGGGTAGGAGCTTAGCAGGCCTTCCTTCTAGCTTTGCCAGCAAATAGGGCACCACCCCTCTCTGACGAAATGCCTATTACAAAAAACAGTGGTATTGGCAAAAGGACAAAGCACACTTCCATACAAATTTTCACCTGTTGGTTAGTGTTGACGGAGGGGTTATCGTAGGCGGGTTGGCTTGCAGTGATGAATTTAGGGCAAGAGTAGCTGCAAGCGGAAGAAGCACAAAGCATAGCGAGTTGAGCATTTGCGTCAAGTCAGGAAAAAAGCATCACAAGCCAGGCCCAGGCTTGCTGCCGGATGCACCACTTTTGTATGAAGTATGGCAGTATATTGTGGCAATAGGTCTTCCTCTTGACCTCCCATCCTTTCTGAGCCAACCAGAAATCACAAGAATCGAGGGTGGGAGGAAAAAGGAAAGAGGTGTGTCCCCTTAGCAACATTATTTCCCTCACCTGAACAACTCTTCGTACACGGACAGCTCGCCCCGCCCCATTCGCAAGAGCTTTTCAGCGTTGCGCTCCCGCAGCTGTGTACAAAGAGGCAGAAGGAGAGAGCGAGCAAGACACTGGGTCCTTAGGAAAAACAAGCTGCTGTTCACGAGTAGCAGCCTGAGGGAGCAAGGCAGGTGCTTTCAAATTGTGGCTTTAGGCCTTTATAGAAAAGAACGGCAAGTGTAAGAGTGTCACAAAATGGTCTAGTGCCACATTAACAAATACATACCTGAGTGGCCACATTTTCGTCCAGAAGTTTTTGTGCAGCTGGGCACAGGGCCACGACGCAGGCCAGCATGGCGTACATCTGCTCGTTCTTCTTTAAGATCTGCAAAAGCAAGTGAAAACAGAAAAGCAGGTGTCTGCAATTCATGCTAACATTTGATTCCAGAAACATGCTAAAGCAGGTGGGAGAGAAGCTTGCGGCTAAGACCAGAAAAGGTTGTCAAGTGCCGCCGCGTGACACCCAATCATAACTACGTATCAAGTCTGAAGCGGTACGCACCTGATCGTACTGCACGCTTCGTGCGTGGTATTGCTTGGTGCGGTTGATGTACGCAAGCACTGTGTTAAAGCAGCGGGCAGCGTCAATATACCTGAGAAGGGGGCATGAAGAGGGACAGCGGCAGCAGGAGTACAGTTGAGGTGAGATAAAAGGTGGCTCTGATAGACGTCAACTAGCGTCAACGCATCAGCACTCATTCTCAATCATAATGAAGCTTAACACTTGCTCAAAATGCTGGTGCTTTGAATGGAAGAATATATCCTAATGCGTTTTACTGTACGACCCTTGTACTCAAGTTCTGCGCACCTTCGCATCATCATGTAGCAGAAGCCCCCGTAGTAGAAGAGTGAGATGTTGGCGCCAATAATTTTTGGGGTGTACAAATTGATGTGCGGCTCATTTAAGTTGATGGGGTACACAGCTGCAGGAAGGTAAGAGTCAAGACAGGGGCTCAGGACAATGGAGAGCGAGCATTGCATTCGTGTCTCTCAAGTCCGCGTGCAGACACATCAGAAACACCAAACAAACTTGGCAGAGGCACATGCTGTTTAAAGCTGGGGAGGCTGTTTATAATAAAACATGTACTAGCATTGAGGCACGCATTAAGGCCAGCACCATTTATACATACGGTTAATAGAGCAGGAACTCCCTGTACATACATACTTACTTATATACATACATACATGCTGTATAACTCGGCGTAAAATCACGGTTCTGGACGATCCTTCATACGTAGTGTTGGCCCAAACCGTACATACTGAAATACGGCGTATTACGATACTCCGTATAACCAGTACCATATCTGTGAATTCCAACCGTATCCGTATCCCTATGACAGTACGTTGTTTTTGGCTGACCGTATATGGACCGTAATCCACCCGTGTATAAATTGTATTTGTAGGTGGTGACACTAGACTCGGGTTCAGCCCCAGCAGATGCAGTCCCTTTTAATCTTTTGGTCAAATTGTTTCTTCTCGCGCCTTTTCTTACTGAGCTCTTCTTAAAATGCATGAATTTGCATTACCGTACTGCGCTTATAGTATTGCGAGGCCTACTTTTTGCGAGGTGCCAAAATAATTAGAATAATTAATTTGCGAGCATTAAGCTTTTGCGAGGCCCCTGAAAAATTAAGGAAATTTGCAAACTTTGCGAATTTGGGGATTTCTTGTGCTCTCCTCTCTGGATCTATTCAGTGCTGGTTTACATCAAAGGTGCATCCTAACCCACACTGCCTGCTTCTTCAGCTTCTGGGCTTCTGCTGCTGCTGCTGCTGCTGCTTTTGCTGTGAAGTGCAGATGCAAGCGCACCTGATGCTCCCCCCCGCCCACTCCACCTGAGTTGCAGCTCTGCCCCCACATGCCTCTCTCCTGGAGGGGCTTGCACCCCCAATGGTGCAAGCACCTTGGGCCTCCCCACAGGCCTCTTAACTGGGGCAGGGCGGGATGCAATGCTGGCTGCAGTGGCTGCATCCCTGGCTGCTACTGCCTGCTGCACATCAGGCCCTGAGGCGGATGATGAGCTTACGAGCAGGACCATCGTCCTCTGTGCGCTTCCGTTTAGTGCAACCTAGGTCAAATAGTGATGCTTGCCCCTTAGGGCGATGGGGTTCCATTGGGGGACCCAGAAACCACCGCGCATTAAAAAGTCTAAGTATTGCGAGGTCTGAAAAAACTTTATGTATTTTCGGCTTGACTTATAGCGAGGGGCCTCAATAATTATTTATTTACTCGCAAAACAACCAAGCGCAGTACGGTATATAACAGTTTTGCTGGTGGTTGTGGTAATTGAACCTGTTTTGCACTGAAAAAGGCCATTTTGGGGTCTTTTTGGCTAAAGCAGGTCTAGCTCCCCAATCTTCCATTTTTTGGGCATAAAAGATTGGTTCATGCGTGCTCAGCTCTTCAAGAGCTGCAGAATGACCCCCTTTTGAATTTATTCTGAGTGTGACTTCAAATCTCCCTATATACGGTGTACACCGTAATACGGCGTATACACAATAATGTACGTTGTATATACAGTATATGGAAATCCCATGTACGGTTTGGGCCAAACCTATTAAATGCTATGAGCACTGCTCCGTTTTTGGAGGCCTTCCTTCCTGTACTAAAGGTATCGTAGCAGCTAATTTTGGGGCAACGCACCTTTTAATGCAGAGTAGTAGTCGCCTACTAGGGTGTGCACGCGCAGTAAGTTTACTAGAGAGAAGTAGCCCAGCATGCGCAACACGTTGGACTCATTGGGATAGAAGCCCTCAGTTGCAAAAAACCTGTGGGCAGGATGACAGCAACGGCTGACTGCTCAGGGTTCTAAAGCCTGCAGCTTTTATGTTGTTGTCAGTTCACCAATCAATGCACCACCCTAGCACTCACTCAAAAACTTAATGCACCTTTTGCCGGCACGTTTAGAGCATGCATTAAGGAGAGCATCGTAAAGGTCTCTTGATTAGTGACAGCCAGGGCACAATCCCACAAGACCCACTTTGCGCCTCCATCGCTTTCCAGGTCGGCAACAATAGCGCTCTTGTCCACCAGGGCTTGCAGCACGTTGAGCACCTCAAGTACATTCCACACCTGCAATAACCAAAGCGGGATGTGTGGGTGTGTGAGTGAGCACGCCAGGATGCAAGTGCGTCCATTACGTATAGGCAGGCACACAACATATACCTCAAGGGTTGAAAATAAGGAGACTTGCAAACTCTGAGTCAGCCCAGCCAAGCCCCACCCAAAAAGGGGGAATTGATGCCCCTTTCCTGGATTGCACATCTGAGGTCACCCGATGGTTGCTATACATGAATGTAACACTTCTGCATAAAAATTACTGAGTTTGGGGTCAAGGGTGAGAGTGGGGGGCTGGATGTGTGCCATTTCCCTGCCAGAAAGGTGGTACGGGTGTAGAAATGCTGGATTTGGTCCGAATTTCACCAATTCTTTTGTTCCCAGATAAGTTTAGGGTCAACCACCCATCAAAGCAAAAAAAGGGGGTGAAAATTTGCCCCTAAGGGACTTAGTGCGTGGGCCTGTTTGCTGGGCAAAAATGGTGCATTTCTGGAAACCCTGGAAACACGCTTTCTGGCCATCACTTGAGTGTCGGGAGCCCTTCAGTGTGCTCCCAAGGCATGCCCTGTCAAGTATTATGGTCTAGAATGCTCGGGTTGGGCCGTGGTGGGCAGCGACAAAAAAACAAGAATTTGTGCTCAGCTGTCTAACTGCAATAGTGGCGCTGCGCTTAGGGAACCCTAGGTGCAAGTCATCATCAGCAAGTCTTGTGTGAAAAGGCATGGCAGGTGTATGCAAACTTTCACAGCTATAAAGACCTTGTGGGTGATGCAAGATGTGGGCTGTTGGAACTTCCTGAAATCTGCCGTTATCAATCCCGGACAGCGCTTGCACCGAGCACACGTCATCACAACAACAAGTGGCCGGAATGCAATTGTGCTCCAGCGATATCTAGTACAACTTCCCACTCATCGCGAAAATGCAGCAACATGACTCCGCTCGGGAAGCGGGTTTGCATTTCGTGGCATCGCCATTTGAGAAGCACTTTGAGTCAAGCCAATGAAGCAGCAATTCACATCAAACTTACAGGATTGTGCCAGCATGAGATAGTCAGTAGAATTCTGAAGAAATGGAAGCAATGTGGGACTGTGCAGGCACCAGTTGTGGGTGCCTGGTACGTCACGTGTGCATGGGCGTCCGTATCTCAGTTTTTGCCTCATACCTGTGCAACACTTCAGTTTTAGGTCTTGATGATTATGCAGATGGATGCCTATTTGAAAAAGGAGCAGATTGGTACCCTTTTTGTTTGGGTGGGGGCACTGAAAGGGGAGTTTGGGGGTGGGGGGGGCCCTCAGGGGTGTCCACCCCAAAAAAGTAAACGTGCCACTAAAAAAACACCCTCCTGTCAAGGAGCTAAAATAAAAGTGCCATTTTACTTTTCAGAATTTTTTTCTCTTCATCCTGCTTGGCTACAAGTCCTGAATCCGGCTGTGTCATTCTTACAGCATTTGGAGACAAATGTTCTTGGAGAAAGGTCCCAATGTCTAAGCTATAAGGCTCTCAGTTTCTCTAGCAATCCATAAGCCCTAGACACTTCGTGTCCTAGGGTTCCAATCCGACTCGAACGAATGACTTTGTTGCGAGTACGCTACAAATAGTGATAACTTCACCTCAGAAGGAGCAGGCCGGAATGCTGAGCTGTCAGCGCATTTCATATCTGCTGGGACTTTCCGGCCATGACATCGTCATATTCTTTCAACCTTTTATTATACTGCTCATCGTAAAAACCAGCTTTGCGATTCAAGCATCCCGCCCAAAGCCTTGGTTTTTAATAGTTTCCCTGCCAAAAGGGGGTCAAAAACCGGAACTTTACCCCAGACCCCTGGACCTTCACCAAATGTCCCCAATATTATTGCAAACACCCCTGGTAAGTTGATGGTACCGGGGAGGCGCTTTTGGAAATCTACTTTCTGGCAGGGATTTCTACCCTGCCCACCTGGGCACCTCCCGCCACAAACTGAGTATGCAGGGGTGCTTAGATATTACTAGTTAAGGGTCCTGGATACTTAAATGTAATTTTCGGCTTTGGGGCAAGAACTCTCACAGGGATGGCTGGCCTGACTCTGGGGCCCAAGATTTGTACTTTTTGAATGATGTTAAGGAGTGTGTCCCATAACTGCCAATTTCCAAGCCAGTCCTGCAGCTGAGCTTGAAAATGGCACTTGGGGGGGAGACATGTGTGTAAAGTGTTTCTTTTAAGTCGATATACCATATCGATCGATATGAAAACATGGGTTTCTGACTTTTGAAATTGATATGAAATCAAGCTTTTGGGGGTGTCGATGAGCCCTGAGAGGGCCGTCCAAGGCCCTCACACACCAAAAATTCCAAAAATTTTCCACATTCTGGAACATTTAATAATAATCATGTTGAATTGAGCGAAAACCCCACCAAAAAAGGCCAGAGTTGCCAGGGGGAAAAGCGATGGAAATTACTTAGGGGCTCGCAAACCCTAGCTCGCCCTCTCTCTGCCAAGGAATTTTGGGGGGAAGCCACACGCTTAGGGGCACGGGACCAGTTTGGGGAGTGGGTTAAGCTAGCAGAGCTCGCTGGTGATGGTAATGGTGCCAGGGTCAGTTGAGGATGAGCGCAAGTTCAGCACCCTCAAGTACATCCGTAACCCACAGCGCAACAGGCTACAAGCACAACACTTGATGTGCTGCGCTAGAGGGTTTAAAAGCTCAGCCTTTAGTGTGGAGGATTTCCCATACCCAGAGGCCATTTTGGAGTGGCTAGCGCAAAGAAACGCCG
>Ga0307963_1002847_pt1:0-12500 | contig 13694 bp, 22 predicted proteins | sample OrgLakmetagen594_FD_201829 | JGI IMG/M metagenome (GOLD analysis project Ga0307963, IMG submission 201829) | Saline water microbial communities from Organic Lake, Antarctica - #594 | ecosystem: Environmental > Aquatic > Non-marine Saline and Alkaline > Saline | place: Antarctica: Organic...
TGCTGCGTGATGCACTGTGATGCACTGTGATGTTGTGTGATGTTGCGTGATGCACTGTTATGTTGCGTGATGTTGCGTGATGCACTGTGATGCACTGTGATGTTGTGTGATGTTGCGTGATGCACTGTGATGTTGCGTGATGCACTATGATGATGTGTGATGTTGTGTGATGTTGTGTGATGTTGCGTGATGCACGCCAGCAAACATTTGTACACTCAGCTCAACACGCTCCAACGCTCCACCCACACGTCATTCACATTCTCAACATTTTCACATTCTTGACATTTCCACATTTTCAACAATTTCACATTCTCAACATTTTCACAACGAGGCATCCCCCGCCCCACCTAGACACACGTCAAAGCATAAACACATGCACATACATACACCTGCACACACACGCACACATTTACACACACACCTGCATACAGGGGCGTGCCTGCCTTCACGGCTGCAACCAATGTGAGCAGGGCTACCACAGCTGCACACACACACATATTCACACACACACGCACCTACACACACACACACATTTACACACACACACACACCTGCATACAGGGACGTGCCTGCCTTCACAGCTGCAACCAATGTGAGCAGGGCTACCACAGCTGCACACACACACACATATTCACACACACGCATCTTCACACACACACACACATTTACACACACACACACACACACACCTGCATACAGGGACGTGCCTGCCTTCACGGCTGCAACCAATGTGAGCAGGGCTACCACAGCTGCACACACATATTCACACACACGCACCTTCACACACACACACACACACACACACACATTTACACACACCTGCATACAGGGGCGTGCCTGCCTTCACGGCTGCAACCAATGTGAGCAGGGCTTCCACAGCTGCACGCAGTGTGCGTCCTAGGTTGCAGGACGTCCTCTGGGGGAGTGGCACCTGTGAGTATGCAAAGGTGCGTGCGTACACGTGTCTCTGTGTGTGTATATATGTGTGTGTGATTATATAAATTGTCTTTGTGTGTGTGCGTGTGTGTGTGATGCGTGTGCTTTTGGATTTGTGTGTGCGTTTATATATGTGATGCGTGCAGATGATTATACTGACCGAGTCTCACATGTACATGTGTGCAGCAAATACTGAAACTTAAGACTTACCTGGGGCCACATGGGCTCGTTAGATATATCAAGGGGGGCACCCTTGCCGCCCTTTGCTTTTCCTCCGCTCTCTTTCACGGCACCTGCTTTGGCCTGCTGACGTATAGGCACACAAGGAGAGCTATCTTGAGCTTGTGTGTCGTTGTATGTGTGCGTGTGTGTGTGTGTGTGTGTTTGTGTGTGTGCGTGTGTGTGTGCGTGTGTGTGTGTGTGTGTGTGTGGTGCAGGCGAAATTGGCCACACAAATGTGTAAGTTGCAGTATTGCTTTTAGGTACACATGTTTGGTCCATGCAAGCATTAAGAGATTACAGGAAGCTTCTCTAAGAGCATCACTCAGTAATGGTCAACAGCATGCTCTAATGGGAAAAAGAGAGAGAGAGAGAGAGCGCGAGAGAGAGAGAGAGAGAGCGAGAGAGAGAGAGAGAGAGAGAGAGAGAGAGAGAGAAGAGAGAGAGAGTGTGTGTGTGAGGGGGGAAGAGGGACAAATCTTCTGCCCTTTGCGTAATACAGCTGACACCACATCTTTATAAATCAACGTTCTTGGAATTTCTCACAAAGCCTGGTCGTTTGGTTACCTTGCTGGATCCTTGGCCTTTCCCGCTTTTGGCGTCCTTAGCGGTCGTCACCTTTTCGCCTTTGGCATCCATAACAGACATTTGCACGTCACACCAAGCCTAGTTGTGTGCATTTTGTACTAAGCCTAATCATGTGCATTTTAAACGAGGCCTAGTTGTGTGGTAACCTTTCTGGTATCCTGAACCCTTTCCCCTTTGGCATCCATAACAGACATTTGCACTTCACACAAAGCCTAGTTGTGTGCACTTCAAACAAAGTCTAATGGTCACCTTGCTGGTATCTTTGGCCTTTCCCCCTTTGGCGTCCTTAGCGGTCGTCACAAACATGGACTCTGGCCCCTGAGGGGGCGGAGGCATGTCCCCAACCTGCCCAAGTACGGTACATGCAGCAGTCAGTGCATTCATATCGCATTCATATTGCATTCATATCGCATTCATATTGCGCAGATCAAACGTGTAGTGTACAGAGACCCTGTGAAGAGTATGGCTCACAAGGAGAATGTGGTGCAGAGGTTGGACCGTCGCATATGCACAAAGGCATAGACACTCATTTGTATGGCCAGTGCCTTGCACAGCTCAAACGTTTAGCGTATACAGACATATTAATAGACATATATACATGTATATAGCATACAGAGACCCAGGCTTATGGTTTAAGAGGGGCAAGGTGCAGAGGTTGGGCAGCTGCCAATGCATACACACATACACATCACTGAGATCAGAATGTTTGTCTTAGCTGGCCAGGTCTAAAATAAGTGGGCACGCTTTGCGCACGCGCATGCACGCTTGCACAGACAGAGACACACACACACTGAGAGAGACACACACACACAAGTACACACACATACTGAGAGACACACATGTGCACATACAAAAGTACACACACACACACACGTGCACACAGACACACACGTGCACATAAAAAAGTACACCCTCACACCTGCCACAGCAAAGGAGGCGTGGGCGCCACCAGATCAGGTGCGCTGTTCACCAGGGCACGTGTGCTATTCCACAGGTGCCGGGCCTGAGTGTACGAGTGTGCGTATGTGAGTGTGTGTGTATGTGTGTGCATGTGTGAATGAGTGCATACGGGTGAGTGCGTTAGCACAAAAAAGATAGGAGGAAGGTTTTTGCCGAAGTACGTACGAAAAGACGGCCTTTCACCCCACACACACAAACCCTACAGCTACACCTTGTGCGTTAAAATACAAACACAGCTGTGCGTGTGTGTTTCGAGCTCACACTGGGACTGAGCACACACACACACACACACACACACACACACACACACACACACACACACACACACACACACACACACAAACACTCACACAACCACACAGATCACGCACCGTTTTTAAGACCTCATGCCACCCCCCCCCCCCCTCACAGCCAACTGCACCTCACATACCAAATGCACCAGTGCCTGTGTTCTGTCTACAAACATCACACACCACCCTACTCAATTGACACTTCTACCAATCACGCACTGCATTCAGGGCCCCATGCCACGCCTCGTCACCCCACAGCCAACTGCACCCCACGCACTAAATGCACCAGTGCCTGTGTTCTGTCTGCAGCCAACCAACACACACAAAAACCTACACACACACACACCAGCTAACTTGACACTTCTACCAATCACGCACTGCATTCAGGGCCCCATGCCACGCCTCTTTACCCCACAGCCAACTGCACCCCACGCACCAAATGCACCAGTGCCTGTATTCTGTCTGCAACCAACACACACAAACCCACACACACCCACACACCCACACACCCACCCACACACACACACACACCAGCTAACTTGACACTTCAACCAATCACGCACCGCATTTAGTGCCTCATGCCACGCCTCCCCCCTCACAGACAACTGCACCCCACGAGCCAAATGCAGCAGCGCTTGTTGGGGTGATAGCATCAGAGCCTCCATCTGAGATACCACAGCAGATCCGCCAGCACCAGCTGCTGCGACCGCTGCCGCGGCTGCTGCGGCGACGCTGGCTTTGCTTTCTTTGCCGCCCTTATTGCCTCCTTTGGTCTTGGAGGGGGAAGCTCTGCCTGCCTCTGTGAGTATATGTGTGTGTTTACAAGTGCGCATTTATGTGTGTTTGTATGTATGTGTGTGTTTATGAGTGTGTGTGCGTGTAAGCGCATGAGGTCGTTTAGGCCTGAGTGTATGCCTGTACGATGTATGGTTGGGAGTAGCCGGGCAAGGGTGGGCTTGTGCGCTGCTGTGAGAGTACAGAAATGCATCATTTCTACGTATTTGTGTGTATATGTGAGCACGCTTGGATACGTGTGTGTGTGTGTGTCTGTGTGTGTGTGTGTGTGTGTGTGTGTGTGGCTGGGTTCCTGTGCGTGTGTGCGTGCATTTGTGTGTGTATGCTAACAAGATACATGCGGCAAGACATACCTGAAGCTCCAGAATCTGACAAATCACCGGTGGCAGAAGCGTGGGAGGAGAGGCTAGGAGCGTCCACAGGGGTGTCCTGCTTGTGGTAGGGGGTGGGTGCGTGTGTTTGCGTGTGCGCTTGTGCGTATGTGTGTGTGTGTGGTGTGTGTGTGTGTGTGTGTGTGTGTGTGTGTGTGTGTGTGTGTGTTTGTTTGCGTGTGCCCTTGTGCACGATGCGTGTGTGTATGTGTGTGCTCGTGTGTGTGCGTCTGCATTTGTGTGTATGTGTGTGTGCGTGTGTATGCACTTGAGGTATGCATGTATCTGAGGATGTGGACGTGTTTGAGTGTGCATTGTGCATGTTCTCACCTTGAGTTGCATGGCTGCTTGCACACAGCTGCGGCCTTCGTGTGTTTTGTTCAGGCCCAGCACAGTGCTGAGACGTGCCATCCAAGGCGCCCAACGCTTTGCTGATGCTCGCACCTACACAGGGAATAACAGCTTCTTTTTTTACAAAACAGGTAATTATATACGTTGCATGCAAGCACATTGTCAAGACGTGCCATCCAAGGCGCCCAACGCTTTGCTGATGCTCGCACCTACACAGGGAATAACAGCTTCTTTCTTTACAAAACAGGCAATAATACACGTTGCATGCAAGCACATTGTCAAGACGTGCCATCCAAGGCGCCCAACGCTTTGCTGCTGCTCGCACCTGCACAGGGAATAACAGCTTCTTTCTTTTCAAAACAGACAATAATACACGTTGCATGCAAGCACAGTGTTGAAACGTGCCGTCCAAGGCGCCCAACGCTTTGCTGCTGCTCGCACCTGCACAGGGAATAACAGCTTCTTTCTTTTCAAAACAGACAATAATACACGTTGCATGCAAGCACAGTGTTGAAACGTGCCGTCCAAGGCGCCCAACGCTTTGCTGTTGCTCGCACCTGCACAGGGAATAACAGCTTTCTTTTCAAAACAAACAATAATACACGTTGCATGCAAGCACAGTGTTGAAACGTGCCGTCCAAGGCGCCCAACGCTTTGCTGCTGCTCGCACCTGCACAGGGAATAACAGCTTCTTTCTTTACAAAACAGACAATAATACACGTTGCATGCAAGCACATTGTCAAGACGTGCCATCCAAGGCGCCCAACGCAGTGCTGCTGCTCGCACCTGCACAGGGAATAACGGCTTCTGTCCTACAGACACAGGGAATAACGACTTATTTTTTACTGACACAGGGAATAACGACTTCTTCTTACGGAACAGACACAGAAGTACGCGTTGCATGCACAGCATGGTGTTGAGTCGTGCCACCCAAGGCGCCCAGCACATTGCTGCAGCTTGCAGCTGTGCATGGACCAAAGTACGATGAATTATTCGACTGACAATACGTTAAAATAGAGATCCATGAGGGCATTCCTGCTGCTTGCACCTGCGCGTGGGCCAAACATGTTGCTAACTGGACTGATTGTGTATGTTCAAGTAGAGATGCATGCAAGCTAAGTGTTGGAGCATGCCATCCAAAGTGCACCCAGCGCGCAGTTGCTGAACCAACCTACATAAGGGATTCAACACAGTTGTTCCAGGGCAATGACCTTCACTCATTCTCCGCGTTTGTGTTCCCAGATCTATTGGACCGTAGTTTCAAGCATACGTCACACGGACCATCAATTCCGACACGCCGTGCATGTTTCTGAATTATGCACGACATTCGGATCATTTATTGAGTCTGTTATAGCGAGCGATCTTGCAAATGAATACGATCTTGCAAATGAATGCGATCTTGCAAATGAATGAGTCTTTTATAGCGAGCTTTCTTGCAAATGAATGCGAATGAATGCAATCTTGCAAATGATTGCAAATGAATGCGATCTTGCAAATGAGTCTGTTATAGCGAGCGATCTCGCAAATGAAAGCGATCTTGCAAATGAATGTGAATGAATGCGATCTTGCAAATGAATGCGAATGAGTGCAATCTTGCAAATGAATACGTGCACATTTGCACACAAGCTAGTTTTGGCATCTTTGCACTGCACACTGTTGTTCATGCAAAACTTGCTCGTAACTCCAATAGACTAAATGGCACAGCACAAGTTCCCTTATAAATAAGGACAGAATGAGAGCAACGGTGTCGTGTGTAGTCTATTGGGACGATGATGCACAGATTGCTTAAAGCCACAGCATTGTTCTTTATAAATTTGAAAGGATAGAAACAGAGCAACAATACCATGCGCAGTCTGTTGGGATGATGACATAAGATAACAACACACGTCATGAAAGAGCAGATCACGGGAGTAGCAGGCTTACATAAGATACGCACATTATGAAAAAGCAGATCACGGGAATAGCAGGCCAATATAAGATACGCACATTATGAAAAAGCAGATCACGGGAGTGGCAGGCTCACACAAGATACGCGTGTTATGAAGTGGCAGATCACTGGAGCAGCAGGCCTACACTTATCCCTTCTATACACCGCAACTCGCTGACAATGGCAAATGCGTGCACACTTCAAGGTCTCATCTCATTCCAACAAGCAATAAATGGATAGCAAGCCTGTGTGCCAACCATATCTCAGCAACACAGCAACTATAGCAACTCACGCACAAACACACACGCACCCTCTCGGATTAATAACAGCCGCACGAGCTGTCTAGGCTGGCCTACGGACACACTAAAGTATGAACAACGATGGATATACACATACACACGCACACACATACTCACCTCCTTGTTTGATTTCAACCATAGGAGCAGTGAAAGTAGGCCCACAAACACACTAACGTATGAATAACGATGGAAGCACACACACAAGCACACGTACTCACCTCTCGGATTGTTCTCAGCCTTATGAGCAGCGGAGGCAGGCGGCGTTGTAGCAAGGCAGCAGCAGCATGGCGCCGGCGTGCCTGTGTGTACGAGCGCATACATGCACGCGTGTGCATATGCATTTGCGTGCCTGTGTGTATGAGCGTCTACATACGCGCGTGTGCATGTGCATTTGCGTGCCGGTGTGTGCATATGCAGAGCTCTGGTGTCCTAGTCAGCATTCTTGTTATCATACGTGCTTGTGCGTATACATGTGCGTGTGCGTATGCAACTGCGAGTTCACGTGTACATGTGCTTCAGTTGCTCTACACTCATCTTAATAGACTACCACAATCAGGGGCAAAATAAGGAGCAAATATTAAGCTTGTAATATTGGCACATAGCATAGATTTCCTCCGACATTTTCCAACCTGCATGAGCACAGCTTCGTGTGCGGCCAGCCACGCTTCTTCCTCTGATGCTTTGTCTACGTCCAGTAAGCTAGTCAGCTGCAACGTGTCAGTGTGAGTGTGTATGCATTATTAAAACAGCTCAATGCTAAAATCTTCCTCTGATGCTTTGTCTACATCCAGTAAGTTGGTCAGCTGCAACGTGTCAGTGTGAGTGTTTATGCATTAATAAAACAACTCAACAAAAGTCGTCACTTCTGTGATGTCCGTTAGCACCAGCAACAGGATAGCTCTAGAGGAATCACTTGAGTACGCCATCCAATGTGCAGTTTTTAATACCAGCACAGGACGTGCTCAACCAAAAACGGGGGACCCTCAAGCCTGCTATGAGTAGCCTGACTGCTCTTTACAATGCAACAATGATGCTTTGAAACAATGCGTGCTCAGAGTAGAAACGACACCTGGCATACCAAGCTTGGGGCACTCCTCTGTTTTCAGCATGCTGCGTAAATTCAGACCCGTTGCGGGCCTGCTTACATCTGCTACCTGTTTCTTCCCAAGCAATTGCTTGCTTAGCATTTGCTCACGTACAGGTTTTGAATTCCAAAACCTCCTACGGCTGGCCATTCACATTACAGTAACAAACACAGCCTCACAATTGACATACTTCCTCTCTACCGTACGGTACTTATATCACCACACTACGAAAAAAAAATTACCCCCTTGCGGTGTGTCAGGAGCAATTTAAATAACTAAGTTACAAGGGCCTTGCAAAGCTTGCATTACAATTAGTTAATTAATTTTAAGCATGAATGGGGACAGGCCGGAAAGCCGCCCTCAAGGGACAAACAGCTGGGAGGCCCTCTCTGGGAGAAAGGACACCAAGAGGAAGGGCGTCTTCAATCCCTTCACATGCGCATGCATGCAGACGTACCTGCACACGCACACACACGCACACACACGCATACACATACGCACGCACGCATCACAATGTATGCACGCATGTATGTACACAACCGTACACACACACACGCACGTACGCAACGCACGCTCACACGTACGCGCACGCGCGCGCACACACACACACACACACACATACACACACGCACACAAACACGCACGTACGCGCACGCACGCACACATGCGCACGCACGCACACATACGCGCGCACACGTGCTTGCATACGCATGTAGGTGCAGCTCATAGGGCCAGGAGGCCCTCGCACAGGCTCACATTGTGTTTATTGATTATGTGTGCCCCCCTCGCATTGATCGTATTGGGGTTTAGTAATTGGTTTTTTTCATACAGCACGGTATTGGTGCTTTTCTTAGCCAACAAAACAACTCGCAGCAACTCGCAGCATGGGTCTGGTTCAGCGGGGTTGCAGCATAGGTCTGGTTCAGCCAATGCTTGTTAAACCCGCGTTTAGTTCAAGGGGTAGTTTGGGCCAAACAACATGCCCTACACACCCTAGCGTAAGCAATAAGCAGTACCCACTCACATTGAGAATGAGGAGCTCCTCATACCTGTTGTTCACACTAAGATTGCGAAGTTCCTGCTTCCTGTTGTTTACACTAGGATAATATGGTGGACAGATCTGGGCCCAAAAGGTGATGTACAGGTATCGAACAACAATATCCAGTAGGGTTGAGTAGCAGCAATTTATATTAACTTACGTCAGGCTTGGGAGGCTCTTCTTCATGGTCCAGCACAATGTCCGTGAGCTCTGACGCAGCAGCTTCCAGTTGCCACTTGGGTTCATATGGAGGGGGAGCCGCAGGCGGGACTTGCAGCTTGCTGCGCACGTGCCAGGTAACCTGTAAGTGTGTGTGTGTATGTGTGTGTTTTTGTGAGTGTAGGTGTGTGCATGTGTACACTTTGTGTTTGTGTGTCAGTGTGTAAATATGAGTTACACTTTGTGTCTGTGGGTCAGTGCGTGATTGTGTTACAGTTTGTGTTTGTGGGAGTGTGTGTACATGCGTACATGTGTGTTTGCGTACATGCGTACATGTGTGTTGCACTGTGTGTTTGTATGAGTGTGTGTATGCACTTTTTCTGAGTGACTAAAAGAGGAATATGTTGCTTCTGTAACGTGCAAATGACATCTGGAGTGCAGAAAGCACACACACACACACACATACACATGCAAAAACAAGCACACACACACACACACATACACATGCAAAAACAAGCACACACACCTGGCCTGCAATGGCTTCCAAGCCCTCCAACGAGCCTTTCCTCACCGAGGCCTCAATGGCCCGCACCATTAGCTCAACCCACCTGAAAAGCAAATGCAGTATAGACATGATAAGGAGCAGTGCGCGTTTCAGAAAGAAGAGCCCTCAATGGCCGGCCCCATCACAGTGACCCAAATACAGCATTGAATGATATGATGACATACGCACATGCCTGAAGACTAAACACGAGCCCGGTTTATATCCACCAATTGATTGTAAGGGTCACACACATGTACACACACTGGTCACACACTGTTCATGTACACACACTGTTCCAACACATGTACACACACTCGTACACATACTGCACACACATGTACACACACTGTACACACACATGTACACACACACGTACACACACATGTACACACACACACGTACACATACTGCACACACATGTACACACACACCGTACACATACTGCACACACATGTACACACACTGTTCACACACTGAATACACACTGTACAGTGTCCTCACACGTCCTATATGGTGTGTTCAGTGTGTACATATACAGGTGTGCACCTCTTTTAGCTCCTAACCTGGGGTGGTCTACCACCTCCAACCTGCCCAAATGGCTCCTCAATGTGTCACACACACACACATATACATACACGCACACACTGTACACACACTGTACAGTGTGTACCTCTTTCCATTCCTCACCTGGGGTGGTCCACTACCTCCAACCTGCCCAAATGGCTCCAAATCTCAAGCGGGTTGGGCTGCGCAAGGAAAGGCAACGCCCCCGCCACTACATCCTCCTCATCTTTCATGCGCTCTGCCAGAACACCGCCCGCCTTGGCAAAATCAGGCGCACTGCATGTGTGCAGTTGCATGCAGGCAAGTGTGTGTGTGTTTGCATGTCTGAGGCAGACCCCGTCTTCCTTGCTTGCTTTAGGAAAATCAGGCATATAATTATTTCCAATTGAAATACAATGCTGTTTCTGTTGTACATTTGAAAAAGCGGTTGTACCGTCTCAGCCCTCCATAAGACTATTCATCACACAGGGGCTCAGACTATTCATACTATTCACCGTCAGAGCAGTTTTACCGTCTCAGCCCTCCATAAGACTATTCATACAAGGGCTCAGACTATTCATCACACAGGGGCTCAGACCAGCAGAGCCGCCAGATTGTGGAAAGCTACTGCTGTTTGTGAAAGGTATCGAGTATCCAGGTAGCCACAATTATATGTGCACTTAGAACTCAAATATTTATCGAGTATCCAGGTAGCCACAGTAATATGTGCACTTAGAACTCAAATAATAATCGAGTATCCAGGTAGCCACAGTTATATGTGCATTTAGAACTCAAATATTGATCGAGTATCCAGGTAGCCACAGTTATATGTGCACTAGAACTCAAATATTAATCGAGTATCCAGGTAGCCACAGTTATGTGTGCATTTAGAACTCAAATATTGGCAGATAGGGACATCTGCAATGCTCCCAATAAGGGAGGAAAACTGTTTATGGCACACACACTCTCTCTCTTCTTCTCTCTGCTAAGTGGCGGTCGTCTCCAGGTCAGTCACATGCACACGTACACATGCTACCCCACTCCAACACGCATGCTCACACCTGTCATGGCACAGCAGCAGCTCCTGCAAAGCGGCACTCTCCTCCAGCAGGTCAGGAAAGGGAGGCCTGCCAGGCACACTGAACCGAGGGTCGTACGCCTGTGAGGAGGCAGACGGTTTAGGCAACAGCATTTTAGCATGATACGTCTCCTTCAGCAGCTGTATGCAGGCAAAGGAGAGGGCCTGCCAGGTACAAATGAACCAAGGGGTCGTACGCCCGTAATCTAGTAACGTTTTAGCATAACGTGTCCAAACTGGCTGATGTCTTGGACACGTCCAAAGATGCTGATGTCTTTGACACCATGACCATAAAATATGCATCTGGGACGACTTGAGGACTTGGTGATATCATTTCTGTAAACATTTCATGACACCCAGCAAGCCCCTCCGTGTACCAAACTACAAGCTTGACGGCCCAACAACTTGTTTGACAGCCTCACATCCATGCAGGATTGGGTGTCAGTGTCATAAAAAACAGGGTTGGTGTCATGATAGTCAGGGTGCGCGTCATAAAAATAAGAAAGTGTCACAAAAATTAGGGTTAATGTCATAATGATAGGGTTCGCGTCATAAAAATTAGGGTAAGTGCCGGTGAGTGTCAAAAAATGTAGGGATTGTATCATGATAGTCAGGGTTGGAGTCCTCTGTCAATCACTCCCCCTACCTTCATAAGCTCCACATCCAGCCGAGCAAAGAACTCCACAGCCCCCTCTTCGCCAGCTGTCGTTGCCATCAGGCTTGCATAGTAGGCCACAGCACTCGAAACCCGTGCAGCTGTCAAGCGCAGGCCTTCCTGGCCAGTTTGGCTCAGTTGCACGAGATTGGCAATATCCTGCAGGATATGGATGCAGAGCAGAGAGCATACATTCAGCACCATTTATACAGCTATCAAGCGCAGGCCCTCCTGGCCAGTCTGGCTCAGTTGCACCAAATTGGCAATGTCCTGCAGGATGTGGATGCAGAGCAGAGAGCATACATCCAGCACCAACGGCTCAGCTGTCAAGCACAGGCCCTCCTGGCCAGCCTAGCAAAGGGTGGCAACAGCTCGCAATGCTTCTTCTTTGACTTCTGGATGTATGCTGTGGACGTGCACACAGCACAGCCACGCAGAAGTCTGGCCTTGCGCAGGGATAAAATTGAGGTAGGAGCTAAATTCAGTGCCTAGGGATGTATGGCTATTTTAGACAGCTTTGAGACAGTAGGGTGCTATTGATTAGCGTTTGTACTGAATAGGCACGTGCCACTGTTGACGTCCTTGCGGTCTTTTTCTTCCAACCTCAATCATATTTTTTTAACACAGGGAAGCACACACATAATTGCATATATACACACAC
>Ga0307963_1002850_pt1:2500-13690 | contig 13690 bp, 18 predicted proteins | sample OrgLakmetagen594_FD_201829 | JGI IMG/M metagenome (GOLD analysis project Ga0307963, IMG submission 201829) | Saline water microbial communities from Organic Lake, Antarctica - #594 | ecosystem: Environmental > Aquatic > Non-marine Saline and Alkaline > Saline | place: Antarctica...
TCCAATGCTGCTCATGCTTGCTCGCAACTACGTGCGTTATAAAAGCATTACTGCTTTCTTCTTGCCTATTTACGCTCCTTCTAATCCAACATCATTCTTCCTGTTTCACAGACGTACTTGTTTTATATCGTACACTGGATGGCCTGTTTGCTCTTCTTTGTGGCACGCATTGACGACTTTGCGTCAAATACGTGGTTGGGCCGTGAGGATCCTCAAGAGCGGCTGGAGGGTCAAGGCAAATGGGCAGAGTATTTATTTGCTCTCTTTTATTCGACAGGTGTATTTACTGGCTACTCAAGCGAGGTGAGCTTGAACAGTTGCTGCTGCCTTTTTTGTTTGTGTTCTGTGCATTCACGTTGTTCATCTGGCACATCATACATATATCCATTTCCAGCAAAGTACTGTCTGGATGGGGGAGTTTGATCGTCCCTCCCCTCTTGTGCCCGTTCCTGCCAGGTGTTTTATGCCAAGTCTCCAGTGGAGGCCATCATCCTTTGTATATATTTTGTGTTCAACACCGTGGTTCAAGCATACATTTTAGGGTAAGTCTGGACAGGTGCATTTTCCTGTGACCTAGACAGGAATTTCCTTGACAAGAACACCATGCGTGCCTAGCAGCACGTTATCAAGATGTACAATCGTTGAGTCCTAGATGTGCTGGCGCAGGAGGACGAGGAGAGATGGAAAATGCGCTTTAAAGCGCGAACCCGACCCAACAAAAAGTGCCAGCTATACGTACCAAGTGTACAGTTCAAAGGGCACTGAAGTTTCAAAATCATTCCAAGTTTACTTTGCTGTCTTTGAATGTCTGCAGGACTATCTCGATCATGCTCGTAAAAAAGGATGTAGAATCCGGAGAATACCGTGATGCTGTTGTTGCTCTGGACACCTACAGCAAAGAAAAGAAGCTACCAAAAGTAGGTCACGTTCATGTTTGCATCACATGTAAGTCCTGTTCTAAGAACATTTTCGATCACATGAAGACTCCTTGCTTGGATGGCCTTTGTTGCTTTGGGCGTGTAGCATGACAGGCACGCCTTGTTGCTAAAACATATTTGCAATTCCTGACCCTGACAGGGTCTTGACAAAGCCATGCACGAGCACCTTGAGCTACAATTTTACAGGTATGCATGCTTTAGTATGTAAGGTGTGGTTGCGTGTCTGTGTTATTGTGTGGATTGCAGAATTGCATCGCCACGCTGCAATTGCTGTTAATGAAAATTTATAGCTCTTGGCACACGACTATTCTAGGGGTCCAGGAGTTCGTAACACGTTAGATTTTGGCCAAGTCACCTACCAAAAATCAGGAACCGGCACAGGCCCTTGATGAATCATGGCATAATATTGTTGTGAGTGACATCTTGACCGACCATTTTAATCGCACTCTAATCTCACTTAGCAAAAATGCGCTCTTTGGCCCCAGTGAGAAAACCGCAGATGAGAATGTCTTGAAGTTCTATCCGTCGACCATCAAGCTTAAAGTGCTACGGTGAGTCATGTTGGTAACTTTGTCAATGAGGACTTGGAAAGCATGTGCAGCCTCGCGGAAAAGCAGTCATGTACTTGGCCTCAAATCAGCTGTAGATCTGCCTTTGATTTAATAATGGCAGGGTACTGTAGGAGATCTACCCGCTCTATTCCCCATGAGGAGCAAGGCATATTGTATGTTCCTGATCAATTTCACTTTTGCTGTACAACGCAGGCACTTGTACATGGACGTCCTGCATGAGAGTTACCTCTTTGCCGGCAGCAAGCCTCAGTGAGTATGCTTGAGCTGCATTTCGTATCAACGCCTGTCCACAACATGCCCCTTGTTTGTAGTTGCTACACACCTGCACAAGCCTTATGTTTCTCCTCTTGCCCATAGGTTTCTTAACAAAGTGCTCTCCATTGTCCGCATGGAGCTCTTTATGCCAAATGTGAGTATATGAATGTGCTGCTTCTACACAGACATACTGCAAACAGAATCCATTAGAGGCATAAGCGCCTCTGCGATGCCTAGCAAAGAAAATGCCAAATGGTCACTGTTTGACGCGTGCGTGTGTCCCAGCGTCTGAAAAGCCGACTAGATTTATTGAGGTGAGACATGCTTTCCGTATCTTGCATTTTTGAAGGTGCCCATCATTCAAGAGGGCGACACTGTGAGTGACCTGATCTTGATCGTGGATGGCTGTGTCTGCATGGCACCGCCGTCTAAAGCAGCTCCGGAGGCATCTCGCATGAACCAGGGCCCCAGCCTTGACCAGGATTTCCTTGCTGAAGCTTCCAAACCTGCAGTTGGGCACCCGTCAAGCAGCATGATTGAGAAGGCATCTGGAAAAGTCACTCGCTTTGGGGGCGAGGAAGGCATCAAGAGCATCCGCTTTGCAGATGGTGAGATGCACCCAGTATTGTCAGGCTCCGTGTTGGTCTTTGGTCACAGGAGTTGCAGGGTTTCCTATAAAATTGGGTGACATACTTGCTAATCTGGACAAACACTGTCACACAGGCTGCTTCATTGCCTACTCACTTCCAGATACAAGCACACGCAATGTGGAAGGCTTGAGCGGCCAAGGAATTGCCAGCCTGAATGATGCTAGCGTGCGCAGCACAGACAGCAACAACAACAAAGACGGGAGCTCCGGGAATGGTAAGCTCATCCAGGGAATGAGAAGAGGCCTGCTTGCATCTGGTGAATTTCAGGCGGAAATGGAGCTTACAAGTGTTGCTGCCTTTCCTCGTTTCATCTCACGAGGTAGGGCAATTTGTATCTTTGACTATGGCTGTACATTTCAGGGCAAGTATCGAGGGCACAGAGTTTCAGTCAAATGGCATCACGTGGAGGTGCTACCAAGCTTGGATCTGCTGATGTTGTGGGAGAGGTGCCATTCCTCACAGGTAGATGCCATGCGCGCATTATTCGCTTACTTTTATCAGGTGGTGCACACAGCTTGCTCCTTGAAGCCACCTTACTTTATGTACACCATTGCTTGCCGCGTGTCTGAAGTGTGCGCGCCTTGCCTGCTAATCACAGAGGGGACCTGCCCATCAGGATTCTGGACATCATCCGTAACAAGAGTCCTTGTCATCAGCTACACCGCCTTTCAAACGCTTTCAAACACATGCCCCAAAGAGGTCAACATTGTGCTCAGGAATTTGGTCTCTGGTGCAGAAAAGGTAAAAGCCTGGTGCAACCATTAAGTAGTAGTGCGGTAAAAGGTACAAGCAGTGATGTTGCTTCCTTGCCAAGCACTGGATGTAGCACTGGATGTAGACCTGCACAAAACCTGTATAAGTAGGCTTTGCTTCAAAGTAAAATTGTTGCGTCCCATTTACTTGTCCTGCACAATTGATTTTGTATGCTCGCAAATCATAGAATTTGAAGATGTGTTCACTACTGTGTTGCTGTGTTTTTCAAAGATTATTTTGCGTCCTTCGAGTGTGGGGATGCGATAAACAAGTTTGTTCAGATGTAAACTACATCATCCTCCACGCTCGATCCACCTCGCCAACCAAGGACACCACAGCCTGAACACACAACTCCTGTTTGCCCGCAAGCACAAATCTCCCTTCCCCTGCGCCCTTCCACCCTGCGCACACACGCACAACACACACATACACACACATGTTGATAAGATGACAAAGTGACAAACAAGCAACAACCTTCTATGTTCCATCCATCAGAGGCTCAAACACTTGGTGCGGCAAGCCATCAGCTCGGGGCAGCTGGAACCTGTTTCAGGTCACGCACTGCTTCTTGTCTCTGAGGGAGAAGATTTCAGCACAATCACTGCATCCCAGCTGGCAACCCTTAAAGGTAAGCTGCATACCATAGGGTACCGTAACCAATCCGAGGTTTGAAAAAAAACAATTAATAAGCCCCAATGCGAGCAATGCGAGGGGGGCAACACATACTTAATAATAAACACAATGCGAGCCAATGCGAGGGCCTTCTGGCCCTATGAGCTGCACCTGAATGCGTATGCACGCGCGTGTGCACGTGTACGTATGCGTGCGCACGTGTGCGTGCGTGCGCGTACTTGCGTGTTTGTGTGCGTGTGTGTGTGTGTACATGTGAGCGTGCGTTGTGTACGTGCGTGTGTGTACGGTTGTGTGCATACATGCGTGCGTGCATTGTGTACTTGTGCGTGCGTGCGTATGTGTGTGTATGTGTGCGCGCACGTACGTGTGTGCATGCACGTAGGTGTGTGTGTATGTGTGTATGCATGCGGGTACGTGTGCGTGCGTGCACATGTGAAGGGAATGAAGGAGCCCTTCCTCTTGGTCCTTCCTTCCCAATAGAGGGCCAGTTTGTCCACCTTGGGGGCCTTGCGGGGCGGTTTTGGGAGGCTTTCCTGGCCTGTCACCGTTTATGCTTAAAATTAATTAGTTATTTACAATGCAAGGCCGCGAGACCCTTACAAATTAGATATTAAATTGCTCCCGACACACCGCGAGGGGGTTTGGAGCTTTCCCCTTCCTTTGTAGCAACAAGAACTGGGCTGTCCAAGCTGACCCACTTGCTTTTTAGGAGTAATAAAAAATGCACTCAACATTTTGCAATGCACAGGCTCTCTGACGCCAACCCAGCTAGTGGCACTGGAGCAACTTGAGGCTGCTCGAAAGATCCTCAGGCGTGTAACAGCAAGCATGCTGCTTCCTAGTCAAGAGGCAACTGGATAGACTTGAAACTTGCGCACGTATTTTGGTAACTCCCTTACCTATCATGCCTCATTTGTGTGCGCTTTCTGGACCATGAAATGCTGGAAATTGACAACTATTTTCTGCTTGGTTTCAGGGAGAGCATTGACAAACACCAACAACTGCGCATGTATGCGTATCTCAACGCTGCCAGCAGTGGAGATGTTTTAAGCATCCCTGTAAGTATCTTGAAAAAGGGATAAGATTAGATAATAGGGCAGCTATCTGGTCAGGCGCAGCCTTGCAGCTTCATATAGATAAATATTACTCCTTTCTGAAGAACCCTTGTACATGCTATCCATCGATTGGGGTTTTAAAATCACAGCTTACACTGAACACTGCCTAATTTTGATTTGTCCTCCGGTTGAACGCAGACCTTGATCGGCAAAGGTGACGAAGTATCTGCAACTGATTACGACAAGCGAAGCGCCCTCATGTTGGCAGCACGTGACAACAGAGAGGTAAGTTGTTCACCCTTGAGATGCGCTCATACTTAGGCACACTGAAGGCTCTTCCTAAAAATATGCCAAACCAAGCCAATTGAGGTATCTCCGTTGCTTGCAAGGCTGCCAGATCAACCCAGGTCAATTCCAGGGTCAGTGCCTCAGAGAATATAACACAACCTGGACCACTTCCCTGCTTCCTTTTGTGTACTATTACTGCATGCCAGTGAATCCAATCCTAGGGATCCTAACCCTAAGTCATCTCAGCAAGGGCAAGTCATCCTGCTTCTCTCTGCCCTTCCCCTTTTGATGCAGGAAATTTTGAACATGCTTTTAAAAGCCGGAGCTTGCTCATCAACTGTCGATAGCTTTGGTTACACAGCTCTATTTGAGGCTGTCAGGAAGGGAAACGATGGCTGCATCGACAAGCTGCTAGAGTACAAGGCCAAGTGAGTTGATCCTCCTGCAGGATGGATGCCAGTACTTTCAATATGATTGGGTCAGGATTAGGCAATGCGCTTTGTACCATTTGCTGCATGCATTCCAACTACAGACTGTCCTTCATATGAACATATTTCTATAACGTGCAGACTGGGCGTAGAACCCCACATTTTGGGACCCTACATATTCAAAGCTGTTGCCAACAGAGACTTTGACTGCTTGAGACGCTTCGTTCGTGTGGGAGCTGTAGTGGACTGCACAGATCTTGATGGTCGAACACCTCTCTTTCTTGCCGCTGCTGAAGGAGATATGGATGCGGTACGTACAAGCAACATGCTGGAAGTAGCTTAAGGGATCATGAAATTAACCTGAAGAGTAGATGTGTAGCACAGCCAGTCCTTCCATCCTAGCTTGAGTTGTTGCAAGAGTGTGATAGCTCAAGTGCGGTTGCTCGTGGATGCAGGGGTGGAACCCCTTGCAGATGGTGTGCATTGCTTGTTATAGATGCTTCTACAATCTTTGTTGTGCCTTTTTTCCGAACATGGAAAGCGTTCCTCATTCTGTATTGCGGCTGTCTTCTGCCAGGTGACCTTACTAGTGGAAGAGGGTTTTGCCAACGTCAGCACGGAAGATCGCTGGGGCCACACACCAGAAGGCGATGCTGAAGCAGCAGGCCATAGCCAAGTGGCACAGTACTTGAGAAGCCAGGTGTGTTTCTGCCTATCTACAGGTGCTATGGCACATTGCACATTGCAAGGTCCCACCTCAGAATTTACTTACCATGGAACAACGGAATGTGTTGACTAAGATAGCCCTACTCGTGTTTTTGCGGGTAAACGCAAAAAATGCACAGTTTCCAATTGCTGCTTCCGTCTGCCACCTCTGTTACAAAATGGCTGGTATGAATTGCCCCTACTCGTTGGGTTTCAGCTTCAACTCAGTACAGTAATTATGTTGTTGCGCTCACCAAGCAACCTCTCCTCAGTTTCCCTGCAGTTTGGCACGCCCACTGTGTGCTCTTGTAAATCTAACACATTTTGCACATATATGTGTGTGCACAATTTTCAGGCAAACCAAACTGAACAGTGGCCTCTGTTAGCGCAAGGTGGGAGACTGCACGAGCTGAACAACGAGGCAAGTGGACTCTGTGGCAAGACTAGTGGAGGTGCATCTGCTGACACAAGCAGGTCTGCTAGTCGCCCTCAAAGCACAGATCCGCAGCGCCAAGACCTGCGTAGGGCTCTACGTATGGCATCTCCTAAGGGGTGAGTATGAGCTTATGTCTTGTCCAACGTCTGCCTACCGCCGCTCTCCGCCTTTGCAGCTTGTTATTCTCTAAGTTGGAAGTTTAAAAGGTCAAGCTGTCATTAATTTTAGGAGTGGCTAAGTAGGTACTCTTCCTCTCCATCTGAAATTAAATGGATACCAAGGCTGTGTCTCTGATCAACATCAAAGCTTAAAACTTTTGCACAATTTCCTCGCACATACTAGGTTTGCATCTCCAAGATCGAGGACCATGACCCCAGTCAGTAACTTGGGCAACCTTCCACCTGGTATCCCCAACCCGCGCATTCCTAACCCTTCACGCATGAAGCCAACTGCACAGGTATTGTAGCCAAGCATAGACTGGTATCTCGCATACATATCCAGAAACAAGTGTGAGCTGTACCAAAGCAGATCGAGTTATAGATCTGTAGCACTCATACATAATTACATAAACACATACACACACAAACACACTCTTGTTTAAAAGCAGGATGTCTTACAGCGTACATCAGGTGTAATTGTTGGAGACAGCGGACCCAGCACCACAGATGTGTCATTTAAAGCAGGCCAGCAATTCTTTGGCAGTGGGATTGCCACCCCTGATTCAGATACTACGTCCCCAAGAAACCATTCGGACCTGGGTGACCTCAGCATGGCAGAAGGGGAGGAGCAGCATCAGGAAGACAATCTAAACGCATTTGATGGAGCTGCAGAGAGTCCCTTTCTTCAGCAGCAGAAAGGTGTTTTTCAAAAGCATTTGGAGCAGGTTGATCTGTCACAAGCCAGCACAAAAGAGCAGATGGCCTCCACAGCAGGAGAACCGCTTGCGCTTACCGCAGCTTGCCTGCCTCCTGTTTTTGAGGAGACCCTTCCATCCCCAACACCTCCCAGCCTGCCATTTCCTGCCGTTTCCCCTTCACAACCCCCTCCGCCACAAACTACACAAAACACAAGCCCTGCTTTCACCACCTCTTTCCCACTTCCTGCTGCCGCCGATGCTGCTGCTCTTGAAATTAGTCAGAGCAATCTGGCTTGGGCAGCGCCTCCTCCTCCTGGGCAGCTCTCCACAACCTCTCTGACCACCCCTGAGGGTGGAAATGCCTTGTTGTCATCCCACTCTCTGCCCACAAACAACCACCCCCCCTCGGGAGTACGGCGTGGATCAGTCCCCAACCTTATCCTTCCTCCTTCCAATGGTAAAGACGAGGCTGACATGAGCCATCTAGCCCCCCCAACGCAGCACGCATTTGCCAGCATGCCAGGCACAGCTCCCACACCGGTAGGCTTAACTCCATCGGCCAGCACCAGCCCAAGTGAAAGTGTGCTTGCTTTTCCTCCTCGCAACTCACTTCCTCCTCCCAAGACAGCCTACGCCTCAGCAAAGTTAGAAAGCCCACTGAAAGTGCGACTGTCAGGAATCCCAGGTATGTTTTGCAACTAAATTTAGTTGTGACCACTAACATAAAATAGTTGTTGCAATTTTTAAGTTGGTTTGCAAAAAACTTGGGACAGGCGTTATATAAAACGAGTTGTAATGGCTTAAGCATAATTAGTCCTCTGTGGCTCTGTGGGCGTATCCTAACATATCTGTACAAATAGACCACTGCACACAAGCCTGCACCAGGCATGTGTCCATATATGCAAACAAATTCGTGTATGCACACTTATGCACTTAAGCAGCTACAAAATCCAATGCCTTCAATAACTCCCTACGACGCTTTCCTGTCTATCTAAAGTTTTTAAGCATTTCTTTCTTGCATACAGAACCAGACCTGCCCCCACCTTCTCCACTTTTTGGTGCTGCCAGAAGAGGCAGTGTTGTGCGGGATGAACCTATCAATCTCCAGGGCCAGGTTTCCACAGAGGAGGTACGCATTGTTTTTGCTTGCTGTAATTCAAGTGAGGGCGTGGTATCTTGCATTTTTCATAGAGATTGATGAATGCTTGATGTGATTGCAATAAGACAATCCAATGAGTGGGGCATGATGCACAGTTGGTGTTGCAGAAGGCCGTAGTAAAAGTTACAGAGCGCACAAGCGTGAGAATTTGCTCAGCAGATTTGATTGGAGCTTGAACGTGCACTAATGAAAATTGTAATCATTATGATTTCACGCACTTGTTTACTTGGATGCAATAGGTGGGCGCCCTTCTCCATGACATGAACATGAGTGATCAGACAGAGCAAGCCCATACTTTTTGTAATTCTGCCTCTGAAGGTGAGGAAGTTTGCTCATCACAAATTATTTCACTAGATCGTGATTTTGCAAGTGTAATTATGAGGTAGTTGCTGAAATATTCGCATAGATCACATTCGGTGGGTTAAGGAAAGCACAATACAGTCTTGTTCAAGTTCTGGTTCTATTCCGGCTCGTATCCACCGAACTGCTGGAGGGGGATTTTTACACGTGTGCCGATACCAAGAGAGACACTCAACTGGCTAAAAGAGCCCTCCTAGAAGAGAAACAAGAAAAGCATCCGGGCCGTTGACACCCATACCTGCCAACAATAACTGAGTTTGCCACACAAAAAGGGGCAGGAGATACAGACACACTGGAACCACACAAAACAGGAAGGAACAGGCCAAGGGCAGCAAGTTGCTGAAGTCAGAGAGAGCAAAGGTTTAAAACTAAGCTGCCAACGATCTAAGGCACAAGCATAAAAAGGATGGTTAGCACAGCGCAAGTTGTGCCAAGAGAGTACTAACTGACGTTCAGTTGCACTCGCCTCCAAGAACTAGAGTACTTCTGCATGCTGCAGAGTACTCAGCAGTTCTATTCCGGCTCGTATCCACCGAACTGCTGGAGGGGGATTTTTACACTTGTGCCGATACCAAGCCAGACTACAGTGTGCAGCGGTCCGCCGCGGCCCGAGTTCTGCGCCGTGAAAGTGCAAGAATGCCCACGGCACTGTTAGTAGCAGCACGTTCTAAAAAGGATATCCCTGATGGGAAGCTTGCATGCTGAAAGACCTTGGGAAGAAGGCAGGATGCAGATGCAAAGGCTAAAGCTTCGGGAGAATGCTCTCTAGCATCAGGACAGCCTCTGGCACACTGGCACGGATCGCCTCCATCATCTGCACATTACCCTGCAGCAGGCAGGTGTATACCTCTGCATTACGTCTAAAGCTAGGAGGAATCGATTGCTGCGCAACTCCCTCTGCAACAGGTCCAGCGAGACCTTTGCAACTACGCTGAACAACTCCCCTCAGAGCCTCCCCTCTTGGACGCAGCCCTCAAGGAAACCCTGAAACCTAGGAAGCTAACAGCCCCTAGGACCTCTCTTGGAACGCAGCCCTCAAGGTCACCCCCCTTTAGTGAGCTTCCCCTCTTGGGACACAACCCTCAAGGAAACTCTAACCTAAAGGAAGCTAACAGCCCCTAAGACCCCTCTTGGGACAAAGCCCTCAAGATCATCTAAGACCCCCCAAAGTGAGCTCCCCCTCTTGGGACGCAGCCCTCTAGGAAACTCCCTCACTGAGCTGCACGCTCCCCTCTAATGGCCAGCAGGGCCCTTATTGAGAAACACACTCCCCTCTAATGTCCAGCAAGGCCCTCACTGAGCTACAAGCTCCCCTTAAAGACCAGCAATGTCCTCCCTGAGCGGAAAATCCCTCACTGAGCTGCACGCTCCCCTCTAATGGTCAGCAGGGCCCTTACTGAGCTACACGCTCCCCTCTAATGACCAGCAAGGCCCTCACTGAGCTACGTGCTCCCCTTGAAGACCAGCAAGTCCCTCACTGAGAAACACATTCCCCTCAATGACCAGCAAGGTCCTCCTATACAAGGTGCCTCCTGTCTCAAAACAGCGCAGCCACTGCCCCTAAATGCCCTTCAAGCAAGCTTCCTCTCTTGGGACACAGCACAGCCCTCAAGGAAACTTCAACCCATGCACAAGGTGCCTCCTTCACAACAGGACAGCGAGGCCACCCGCCATGTAACTGCCTCTCTTAGGACATAGCCTCGGACAGTACAACAGGGGCAGAACCCCTCTTTACTCGCAACGCCCTCGGGCACATCCAACTCCCTACTCATCAGACCACATGAACCTCCGACAGACCGAAATCACTCGTCTGTACGCTCGCCTGTACGCTGCCGGACCTATGCTGCAGTTGCTCCTTGCCTTGGGGTCTGGCCACGGTCGCGGACGTCTAGCTGCTGCTGCTGCTGTTGCTGCTGCTCTTCCTCCTGACGCAGTGCAGCCGTGGGAGGCAGGGCCGCGGGCGCTTGGAGGGGCAACTTTGGCTGCAGCTCCCTTTCTCACGTACTTATTTCCCATCTTAAAACTAAGCTGCCAACTATCTAAGGCACAAGCATAAAAAGGATGGTTAGCACAGCGCAAGCTGTGCCAAGAGAGTACTAACT
>Ga0307963_1002859_pt1 | contig 13670 bp, 16 predicted proteins | sample OrgLakmetagen594_FD_201829 | JGI IMG/M metagenome (GOLD analysis project Ga0307963, IMG submission 201829) | Saline water microbial communities from Organic Lake, Antarctica - #594 | ecosystem: Environmental > Aquatic > Non-marine Saline and Alkaline > Saline | place: Antarctica: Organic Lake...
ATCCATCCCTATCCATACCAACACACACTCACCCACACAGCCAGACCCGCACTTCCACCCCACCATTTCACACCCGCACACATTCACCCGCACAGCCACAACCACAGCCACAGCCAAAGCCACACAACTCACAGCAACACACACTCAACCACACTGCCACACCTGCACCTGCACACTCAACCACAGCCACTCCCACACTCAACCACAGCCACTCCCACACTCAACCACAGCCACACCCTGAGGCCAACACCAACACACACTCAACCACACTGCCACAGCCACACCTGCACCTGCACACTCAACCACAGCCACTCCCACACTCAACCACAGCCACACACTCAACAACACAGCCACACCTGCACCTGCACACTCAACCACAGCCACTCCCACACTCAACCACAGCCACACCCTGAGGCCAACACCAACACACACTCAACCACACAGCCACACCTGCACCTGCACACTCAACCACAGCCACTCCCACACTCAACCACAGACACACTCAACCACAGCCACACCGTAAAGCCAACACCAATACACACTCAACCACACCTGCACCTGCACCTGCACCCCCCCTCCCCCCACCTGACTCTCCCACACTGCAAGGGTCCACGGCCCCCCTGCCACTGTTGCTCTTGCTCCCGTGATAAGCTACAGCCTGCTGCTGCTGGTGTTGCTGCTGCCCACAACTCACACCGACATGCTGCTGTTGTTGTTGTTGTTGCTGCTGCTGCTGCTGCTGCAGTTGCGATTGCTGCTGCTGCAATTGCAATTGGTGCTGCTGCTGCTGTTGCTGCAGTTGCGATTGGTGCTGCTGCTGCTGCTGCTGCTGCTGCTGCTGTTGCTGCAGTTGTGATTGCTGCTGCACAAACATGCCGCCTGATGCTGCGCTCTCCCACGCCTGGGATAGCCGGTCCCTTTTGGGCAAGGCCTACGCGCGTATTGTACATATGTGCAATTTTGTGTCTGTGTGTCTGTGTGTGTCTGTGTGTCTGTGTGTGTCTGTGTGCATGTGTACATCCCTGTGTGTGCATGCATGTGTGTGTGCCTACAATATAGACGCAGACTCTATATATGTGTGTGTGTGTGCGTGTGTGTGTGTGTGCACTCGAAAAATCCCCCCCCCCCGCCGCCACACACAAAGCATTTGCCCCCAGGCAGGATTGCCCTGGTGCGGACTCCCCACAGCCTCCAGAAAGAATGGAAACAGGCAACCAAAGACAGCTAGCAGCCTTTTTTTGGGACCGCATCTTCTCTATCCGTTGGACCGTATACTCTCTACATACAGGGGTGGTCAGATCCGTGTATATACACCATGCAAGACCGAATGTTTCATGATTTCCCTGCCAAAAATACCATTTACACACGGTATATATATGGCCAACCTCATCTATATACCGCGCGCGAACACACCACCCCTGCCCCCAAAACACACCCAGTACCTGTCCATGAGGAGGACCCGGCGCAGACTCCCCGAAGCCTCCAGAAATAGCGGAGCATGCTTGACTGCCTACCAGCCCCTGAATGCTCTCCTCAGCCTTGACAGCCAGCTGCGTCATCAACTGCATAGCGCGACGAAAAAGCGGCACAGCAATCACCAAGAAGGTTAGGGTGACATGGCTGCCTACCAGCCCCTGGATGCTCTCCTCAGCCTTGACAGCCAGCTGCGTCATCAGCTGCACAGCGCGTCAAAAAAATGCAGCACATATAGTGCCCTAATATCAAGCCAAAAAATAAGCTCTGGTCGATTTGCACCTTGGACAATCTACAACTGCACAGCGCGACGAAAAAGCGGCAAAGCAATCACCAAAAAGGTTTGGGTGACATGGCTGCCTACCAGCCCCTGAATGCTCTCTCAGCTGTGCTAGCTGTGTCATTAGCTGCAAAGAGCGTCAAAGCACAAGAAAACAGCAAAAGGGTTAGGGTGACATGGCTGCCGATTGATTCGAGAATGCTCTCTCAGCTTTTAGTGCTAGCTGCATTATTAGCTGCAAGAACGTCAAAAAAATGCAGCACAGATAGTGCCCTAATATCAAGCACACAAAATAAGCTCTGGTCGATTTGCACCTTGGGCAATCTACAACTGGCAGCATCACGAGCATGCTCCAAGTTGGACATTGGTCCGTTTGCACCTCGGACAATCTACAACTGGCATTTGCACCTTGGACAATCTACAACTGGCATTTGCACCTTGGGCAATCTACAACTGGCAGCATCACAAGCATGCTGCAAACACACACACACACACACACACGGTCGACACACCTCAGTGTACAACTGGCAGCATCACGAGCATGCTGCAAACACACACACACACACACGCAACCGCAACCGCAGTACGCACACACACGCAACCGCAACCGCAACATGCACACACACGCAACCGCAATACGCACACACAAACACACAAACACACACACGGTCAAATAAATACGCACACACACGGTCAAATAAATACGCACACACACGCAACCGCAAACCACACACACAAACACACACACGGTCAACACACCTCAGTGGAGCAGAAGGGCTGGGAGAGCAGGTTTTCAAGCTGAGGGGCGCGCAGAAGGAGACCAGTGCGCTTGTGGTGCTTCTTCAGAATCTGTGTGTGTGTGTGTGTGTATGTGTGTGTGTGTGTGTGTGTGTGAAAGAGAGAGTACATGTATGCATGTGTGTGTGTGTGAAAGAGTGAGTGTGCATGCATGCATGTGAGTGTGTGTGTGCATGTATGCATGTGTGTGTGTGTGCGTAGTGCGACTCATGCCCACCTTGACGGTGGCCGTATATGCGAGTACACTCCAATGCACCAGCAGCAGCACCTCCCCATGGAAATCCACAAGCCTCTTATGGATGTGTCGCCTGTGTGTGTCATTTGTAAGTGCAAACGTCAGAGTAGCGAGTGCAGATAATTTCTCTACCACAAACTGTTTATGGATGTGCTGCCTGTGTGTCATCATAAGTGCAAACATCAGAGTAGCGAGTGCAGATGACTTCTCTCTTATTTTTAAGGTCGGCTAAAAGCATACATACATATGTATACATGGTAAATTTAGCAGGGACATTACCATATATACGGTTATATACGATGTACATATACGGTTCAGGCCAACCCTACGTAAGAAGGGAAGTACCTTTTGCTTATAGGGCCAACCAGATACGAACACGCACACTGTAATTATGTACGACCACAAATATGGAGGCCTCTGTGCTGTACGCACACCACATTTTCAGAGGCCTCTGTGCTTTACGCACACCACATAATCAGCCACTGTACGTATATAATGGGCCGGCACATAGATACAACTGTCGCCAACATATGATCGACGCCCGCGACTACATGCCAGAGGTCACCATCTATTACGAGAAATTTGAGCCAACCGTAACGCTATCATCCATTCACCGGTTTACACACCTCATCGTTTTGCAAAAAATGCTCAAGAAATCATGGCGACTGTACTACACACCAAACATTTCAAACATCCATGTACATCTCCTTCCTTTTTTGGGCACGTGCAAAGTATGCTAGCGAAAAGTAATGTATGCTAGCCTAAAACAGTAAATATGCTAGCCAATACTAACGTAACCCAATGCTAGAGCCAGTGCTAACGTCAAATCTTACGTCAATACTAACGTCACCCAATCCTAACGGCATCCATCCCATCTTTGCTGCCAAATGCTACATGTACATACAGAACACCACCAACCAACACCAACATGACCTATCAGACTCTTGGCTGTCTTTGGCTTCTTGTTGGAGGCACTCTTTATATATACACACACTATATATACATATATATGTATGAATACACTCTATACGCTATATGTATATACACACTATTTATACATATATTAAATGTGTATGTACCACCAGAGCAACTGCCACCCACCTCCGATCCGAGTCAAGGCCGTCTTTGGCTTCTTGTTGAAGGCACTCCAATCGAATCACTGCCTCCTCCTCCTGCTCCAGGAACATGTTGTTCTGCACAGCAAGAAGTTCAAAAATATGTTGTTCTGCACAAAAGAAGTTCAAAAATATGTTGTTCTGCACAGCAAGAAGTTCAGAAACATGTTGCTCTGCGCAGCAAGAAGTTCAGGAACTTGTTGTTCTGCACAGCAAGAAGTTCAAAAACATGTTGTTCTGCACAGCAAGAAACTCAGAAATATGTTGCTCTGCACAGCAAGAAGTTCAGAAACATGTTGCTCTGCGCAGCAAGAAGTTCAGAAACATGTTGCTCTGCGCAGCAAGAAGTTCAGGAACATGTTGTTCTGCACAGCAAGAAGTTCAGAAATATGTTGCTCTGCACAGCAAAAAGTTCAGGAACATGTTGTTCTGCACAGCAAGAAGTTCAGAAATATGTTGTTCTGCACAGCAAGAAGTTCAGAAACATGTTGCTCTGCACAGCAAAAAGTTCAGGAACATGTTGTTCTGCGCAGCAAGAAGTTCAGAAATCTTGTTATGCACAGCAAGAAGTTCAGAAACATGTTGCTCTGCGCAGCAAGAAGTTCAGGAATATGTTGCTCTGCACAGCAAGAAGTTCAGAAATATGTTGCTCTGCACAGCAAGAAGTTCAGAAATCTTGTTCTGCACAGCAAGAAGTTCAGAAACATGTTGCTCTGCGCAGCAAGAAGTTCAGGAACATGTTGTTCTGCACAGCAAGAAGTTCAGAAATATGTTGCTCTGCACAGCAACAAGTTTGGTAGCAAACCACACACACAGTAGTCGGTAGCAAACCACACACAGTTAGTCGGTGGCAAACCACACACAGTGGTCGGTAGCAAACCACACACACAGTGGTCGGTAGCAAACCACACACACAGTGGTCAGTAGCAAACCACACACAGTTAGTCGGTAGCAAACCACACACAGTTAGTCGGTAGCAAACCACACACACACAGTAGTCGGTAGCGTACCACACACACAGTGGTCGGTAGCAAACCACACACAGTGGTCGGTAGCAAACCACACACAGTAAGTCGGTAGCAAACCACACACAGTTAGTCGGTAGCAAACCACACACACGGTGAGGTTCATTGAATGAACAATGGGTCTAGGACGTCAAGGGTATTGCAAATCGCTAGCCTGTCTCTTCTTAGTTAACTCTTCCCCACGCCCACTCCCGGCACGGCAGACTGCACACAAGGAAGCATGGGTCTAGGACGTGTATTAAGGGTTTTGCAGACCGCTAGTCTCTTTATTCTTATTTCACATAGGGTTGGGTTGGGTTGGGTTGGGTTGGGTTAGGTGAGGTGAGGTGAGGTGAGGTGAGGTTAGGAGACTTATGAGTTCAGTGTGAAACACTTGAACTCAGGTTCTTGAAGTGTAGCATAAAGTGAGATGTTCTTTTTATTCCTTTCTTTTTATTCCTTGGTAATAATGACAGAGCCCTATGCATCTCACGATGCAAGCGATGCAAGCGGTAGTCTACACACACGCACACACACACACACACATTTTTGTCTGGGCTGGCTGCGATTGATGTTTGGATTGGTTCTCATTTTTGTCTGGACTGGTTCTGATTGTTGTTTGGATTAGCTCTCATTTTTGTCTGGACTGCACTAGGTAACACTAGTCCACAAATAAGTAGGGTTGACCAAAACTATATATATACGGTGTATATACGGTGTTGTTGGCATGGAAATCACCAAAAATACTGTCAAATACGGTGTAGATATACGGTTCTGGCCAACCCTACAAATAAATGGTGGCTGAGAAGCCTCCTCAGTTGCAACCCATAAGAGCTCCTTCTCAGCCGCAACCCATCAGCGCTTCTGCTCACCTGCCAGTTTCAAAAGTTTCTGGTCAAGGGCCTCCATACAGCTACACACGTTTATGAACTTGTTCATGGCTACTCTTTAAAGATGCAACCCATGAAGTTCACCGTGCACTCACCAGGCTCACGAGTTTCTGGTCAAGGGCCTCCATCCTCCATACAGCTACACATGTTTATGAACCTGTTTATAGCCGCTTTTTAAAGATGCAACCCATGAAGTTCACCGTGCAGTCACCAGGCTCACGAGTTTCTGGTCAAGGGCCTCCATCCTCCATACAGCTACACATGTTTATGAACCTGTTTATAGCCGCTCTTTAAAGATGCAACCCATGAAGTTCACCGTGCACCCACCAGGCTCACGAGTTTCTGGTCAAGGGCCTCCACAAAGCTGGTCTCCTCCGCAGTGAGGGCCAGCTGCTGGGCCTCGGTACCAGCAGCTGACTGCTGAGCCTGGTCCTTGTGGGGGAGCTGCGGGACAGTGGAACGTTTGCATCATGAGCGTGCTGTGTGCTACGTGGTCGTGCGTACGTGAGTGTGGTGCTGTGTGCACGTGTGAGGGTGGGTGTGTGTGCATGCGTGCGTGCGTGTGTGTGTACGTGAGTGTGTGTCTGTGTGGGGGGGGGGAGGTTGAGTGTGTGTGCGTGTGTGTGCGTGTGTGCGTGCGCGTTTGTGTGAGTGTATGTGTGCGTGCGTGCGTGTGCATGTGTATGTGTGTTTGTGTGTGTATGTGTGCATGCGTGTGTGTGCATGTGCGTGTGTGTGTGCGCGTGTGTCTGCGTGTTTGTGCGCATGTGCGTGCGTGTATGCACGTGCGTGCATGCTAGTTTGTGTATGTGTGTGTGTGTGTGTGTGTGTGTGTGTGTGTGTGTGTGTGTGTGTGTGTGTGTGTGTGTGTGTGTGAGCGAGCACGCATGCTTGCACGTATGTGCATGCTTGTTTGTGTGTGTATGTGTGTGTTTTTCTGTGTGTTTATGTGTGTGTGTATTGTGTATATGTGTGTGTGTGTGTGTTGTGTGCGTGCGTGCGAGTGTGCGCATGCTTGCGCATATGTGCGCGCTTGTTTTTGTGTGTGTGCGTGTGTGTGAGTATGTGCGTGTCTGTGTGTGTGTGTGTGTGTGTGTGTGTGTGTGTGTGTGTGTGTGTGTGTGTGGGTGTGTGTGGGTGTGTGGGTGTGTGTGTGGGTGTGTGTGCGCGTGTGTGTGGGTGTGCGTGTGCGTGTGTGTGTGCGCACGGGCGTGGCACGTGACTACGTGTGTGTATGTACGTGTGAGTTCATGTGCCACGTTTGCCCAGCGCGGACAAGTTAGGGGCACCCACCTTCTTCAATTCCTTTTTCAGCTGCTTGTAGGTGGTGAAAAGGCACGTCACCTCAGGCTGCGGGGCAAGAAAGAGAGGTGGTCTGGAACTCTACTCATAGCATGAGAATACAAAAGGGCATGGAGCTACAGGCAATTACTCACCAATTCGCCGGAAGTCTGGCGTAGCAGGGCGCCAAACTTCATTTTTGTTCCTCAATTCACATTTAATAACGAAAAACTATAATTGTTTAATATCGCACTTGCGGTCAGTCATGAGGGGTCTGAACGCTCACATACGCAAGAACTGTCTTTGTATTGACTGTGCGCTATCATTTTGAGAGAACTGGTGACCAAGTGGTGTGTTGAGAACCGAAAAGTTCCTGACACGCAATTTGGCTTCTATCCAGACCGTAGCACGATCCAGCCTATGTTTATTTTAAGGCACTTATTCCACGCTGCCAAACAGATTAAACCAGAGGGTTGTTCCCACCTTCACACGGCCTCTATTGATTTAAACAAGCGTATGACACTATTGAAAGACCCCACCTTTGGGATCATCTAAATAATATCAGGATGCCCACTCACCTTGTCAATGTTATCAAACAATTGTACGATGGAGACAAGTATGTTTTGATTGATGGTGCCAAAACTACCAGTACCGGTAATTCCACTGCGCCTTTAAGAGGTGTAAAACAAGGTTGTCCTTTATCTCCTCTCCTTTTTTCCCTTTTTATCAATGATGTGGATGATGAATTTGGGACTGGCTTTATGGGTGCTGTTCAGGCACTGAGGGGCTCAGGGTAACTCACATGCTCTATGCTGACGACCTGACCCTGACAGCTAATGACCCAGTCCAATTGCAGAAAATGTTGAGACGACTGGAATCGTATGCTGCCAGGAAAGGATTTACAGTAAACGTGCAAAAATCCTACATACCTAGTTAATTTTAATGCGTACCAAATTTCACAGTTCCTGTTTTTCGTCTCTACAATCAGGAGCTTGAAGAGAGATATTCTTTTACCTACCTGGGAATGTTATTTGATAAGCACATGAACTTACACAATGCTGCGTCCCATGCTTTAAGGCCTTTTAATGCAGAATTACGTAGAGTGAAAGAGTTTGGTATTGAAAAGAGGATTTCTGACAGGCCTCATGCGATGTTGTGGCTTTTCAAGACATGTGTGTTGTCAGCTGGCATGTATGCCAGTCAGATTTGGTCTACGCAATTTCTGAAGCATGACAATGGTTTCAGCAATCCTTTTCAGGTCGCACACATGGCGTTTTTGAAGAGAAATTTGGGAATTAAAATTTATTTCTGCAAACTGGTGTGTGCTTCGATAATGCGCGCAGGAACCCTTGCAATTTTACTGGGTTAGGTCAGCTGTCAAACTTTGGAACAGGATGGTTGATTCAAACAGCAATAATTTACGCGATGTTATGAAAGCAGATATCTCCCTTGGGAATTCTGGTGCTTCTATTTGTTGGACTAGACAGATGAAGGATGCTTTTGGTGATTTGCAGAATGGCACTGTATACAGAAGTGTGAATTATTACATTGCAGGAAGCTGAATATTTCTAATTTGCGCATAGACTTGAGATTCAGGCATCAGGCAGTTTGAAGAGAGGCACATGATAAGACCCTTGCTCTTGTTTAAAACAGCCTGTGGCTTACCACAACTGGTTTGCTTTGCCTGACAGACCAGTTTCTGATGGACGTGCACCATTTGCCTTGCCGGAGTATTTGAAGATGGCTCTGAGCAAAAGTGTCATGAGGAACGTAGCTCGGTTCAGGATTCGAGGACATGGGTTGAAGTTTGAAACTGGTTTATATGGCAGGAGTCCGGACAGGAGTGCACGTGTTTGCAATTTGTGTAAAACGGGGGTTATACTCAAGATGAGAAACACGTTTTTTTCATGTATCGGTACCGAACATTTACCGGCACCAGTTCATCCATTTATTTGATAATATTTCTGAAGGTGATTCCAAAGGTTTTGTTTTTTAACATAACACAAACTGCAGCTGTCGATCTTTTTGATTGATTTATTTGTTGGGACCTATGGGTTGAGCAGCCATGCCAGGCTGGAGGCCTTTGTAATCCAAACTAAACTAAACTAACGTAAGAACTGTCACGTAAACAAGACCTGTTTCAAAACTTCGCTACTGCCTCCATTGTTGCTCTCAAAGTATGTGCACGCAATCAAGCAAAACCATGGCACATTTATTACTAAAAAAAGGGGTGGCAAACCAATGATGATTCCCCGTCTTTAGTTTAATGCGGTCGGTTGGTCCTGGCATATGCTTTGTTTCCGGTTTTAATTAGCACTACCGTGCTGCAATATCATAAATACTGTTGTGCCTTTTTCCCATTTTAATGATTATTTAGGTGCTACAAGTCTGTGGTGCTAAAACAACCACTCCATATAACCTTTCCACGCAGCCTACTAGCAGTTGCACTTTTTGACTGATGTCGTCATCTGTTTACTCTGTAAACTCCTTTACAGCAGGACAAATTGTACGGATGAGACGAGACACAACCCCCGAAATATTTGAGAAAGGCAGGCCTCTGCTTCCCAACCACCCGATCCCCACTAAGACATCTCTTATGCTTATCCTCCAGGTGGGATGTTATGTGTCTCTGCATCCACTGGGAGTGTCTACATTTACACTATCTGTGTTCTTTTTCTTCGTAAAAGGAATTGATACATGTTGTGTATCCTACGGACATTCTTCATATCTAGGACCTGATCACAAGCGACGACGGAAAATCCAATACTCTAGCAAGGAAAAGAAATAAAAAAGACATGCACTTGTTGTGACACAACTAGAGCATGCTTAAGGGAAGGAGCACTTTAATGCCAGCGCATGATAACCATTCACCGCCAAATCAAGTCGCGAGCCACTAATGAGAATCAGGGGCTTGTGTGTGCAGAACCAATACGGGCAGCAATTACACAATCGTGACACTCGACGTATGATGCACGTACATGTCACACATCTGACACGGATGGTGCAGACGGAGATGTGTGAGGAGGATGTTGCGAGGCCTGAGCAGCATCTGCTTTTGCCCACTTCTCTAGGAACGCCTTTTTCCTTTCTTCGACCTTTTCCGCCTCCGTCCGCATGGCATCCATGAGCGACAGCGCGCTCTTATCATCTGCACGAGAGGAATTTACTCAGATCAGTCTTAAAGTGATTTCTTGAAGTTTAACAAGATGTCTCAGCACTCAGCATGTTGTACGGACACTAAACTCCTCATATGTGAGCTGCCTTGGCACACACACACACACACACACACACACACACACACACACGCAGACACAATGAATGCCCACATTGATGCCTGTGCCTATACTCTCATACGTAGAGCTGCCTTAACACAAGCACATGCGTGCGCATGAACACACACACACTTACACACACAAACGCACACACACTCTCACACCCACACACTCACACACACACACCCACACACTCAAATCCACACGCACCCACACCCACACCCACCCACCCACCTACATACCCGCACCCACACCCACACACTCACCCCCACCCCCACACCCACCCACCCACCTACACACCCGCACCCACACCCACACACTCACCCCCACACCCACACCAGCGTTTCTTTCAAGAAATTCGGAAAACCTCAAGTTCATGCACCCCCAATATGGGAATTCAAAAATTGTGTTTCATTCAGGTCATTTTCTGTTCCTGCCCCAGCCCGCCGGGAGGCCCATTTGGTGTTGAGTAAGTAGGTTGTGAGGAAGCATTCGTATTTACATTAAAGTATGTTCGAAATTGCAAGTTGGGCAAACTATCCATTCTAATTGAGTTGTTCATCATCTAGGTATTTAATCCAACGGCACTTCTTAGTGCTGAGCCATTTTTAATTAGCCTGTGGATATGAGAAGGACTCCACGCTGAATACTGGGGTTGAAGAGCTCAGCATTCAGCGTGGAGTCTTTCTCATATCCACAGGCCGTTTTATAGTGGCTCAGCACTAAGAAGTGCCGTTGAATTAACCCAACGTCAAGTGCTGTACATGTAGCCTGTTGCGCTGGGAGTAGCGGATGTACTCGAGCGTGCTGAACATACGCTCGTCCTCCACTGACCCTGGCACCATTACCATCACCAACTCTGCTACCTTAACCCACTCCACAAGACTATCCTACGCCCCTAAGCGTGTGGCTTCCCCCCAAAACTCTTTGGCTTTGAGAGAGGGGCCGGGAGGGGAGGCTGTGCTGATTTTGGCTCCTTATCAGACCCATCGCTGCTGCTTGCTGCAGCAGGGTTTGCATCCTCTGCTGCTGCTGCTTGCCTTTGCTGCCATGCAGCCCTTTCAATGATGAGGGGGTGGGTTGGGCGGGCAGGCTCTGGTGGAGGAGGGGGAGGGGGGCAGGCTGTGAAGAAGCGTCTGCATTTGACTTTCCACTGCCCCCCTTTGGTGTGCGCTCTTCCAGAAAAGCCTGGAACTTGTTTGTGGGTCCAAGACTTGCAGCTTCTTCCTTGTAGCTGTTGCTAGTCTCATGGGCTGTAACGGCCTGCATTCTGCACTGGAAGGTGGCTGTGCAGATGCCGCTCATGGTACCCTAAGTACTTCCCTTCACTTTCCCCTGGCAACTTTGGGCTTTCTTATATGGGGGGTTAATCTCATTATAACATGATATAATGAATCATTTGAAAATTTGAAAATTATTTGGTGTGTTAGGGCGTTTGAAGGCCCTGCAAGGGCCAAGAACCGTTTTACACAGGGGCTTGTCGATCAACACCCCAGAATCTTGGTTTCAAATCGATTTTAAAAGTCGAAAATCCATGCTGTCATGTGCAATCGACATAGCATGTCGCCTTAAAAGAAACACTGAAACGCACACACAAACACACACACATACACACACACACACCTGGTAGGGTCAGTGCATCATGCGTTGCCCAAGGGCAAAGCATGCTCCGCAGCGAAGATTGCTCCTCATGTGTTAAGTGCGAGCCTGGGGTAAGATACCTCATCTGCGTATGGGTGCGCGCATGATTACATTAACACAAACAGGAAGAAAAACACAATAGTCTATGCGCATGCACCTGTTTTACACACACATTGATACATGCATCTAGGTGCATACAATAGTGCACACTGAAGAGCACGCGAGCTCGCACATACTTGTTTTGCGTGCACAGTTCCTGACGTTTCCCCTGTAGCTGAGCAACACTATTTTCTTCCCTGTTGCTGAGCAACACTATTCTCTTCCCTGTTGCTGAGCAACACTGTTTTCTTCCCTGTCGCTAAGCACCACTATTTTCTTCCCTGTTGCTGAGCAACACTATTTTCTTCCCTGTCGCTAAGCAACACTATTTTCTTCCCTGTCGCTAAGCAACACTACTTTCTTCCCTGTCGCCAAGCACCACTATTTTCTTCCCTGTCGCCAAGCACCGCTATCTTCTTCCCTGTCGCTGAGCACCACTATTTTTATTAGTGTTGCTTGGCGACAGTGTTACTTGCCTGTACCGATTCTCTCATACCAGGGCAATCAGGGGCAATGGACACAAAGTGCACGGCAAGGAAACGCAAAAGTGCGTTACGTGAAACAATGGGAAACGGGACTAAGAGCTTTCAACTTGCCTGTCGCTGAGCACCACTATTTTTTGTGTGTTGCTTGGCAACAGTGTTACTAGCCTGCTTTTCTAACGTCTCCTGACTAAGCAACACGATTAAAAATTAGAAATACTTTTAAAAATAGTGTGGCTTGGCGACAGTGTTACTTGCCTGCTTTTCTAGCGTCTCCTGGTCCATGCTCCTAGGAATCACCTGCAGGTGTGAGGCACGCACGATGTCTGTTCAGCTGTCATCATACTAACGCTTTAATTTTACTAATGATACTTTGCTTCCGCATTTAAGCCAGGTGACTTGACGGAATGCGTTGAATAAGCATTGGTTATAAAAGTGCCAAAATGCTGAAGTAGCCGATGGTAGGTATGTAAAAAGAGCTGTAGCACAACCCCCCTTGCTAGGCAAGTGCCTAATCAAAGTAAATGACAGCCGACAACGGTACCAGGCATATGACAAGCTTCTAGAATGAAACTTTGCTTTCGCATTCAAGCCAGGTTATTGATGCAGGTGCCGTCCTGGGTGGTGAGGTGGTCTGCTGAGTAAGGTTTCAACTCACAACTTGTTTATTATTATTCAGGCAAACAGTGTGATCTGGCCTCCCTAACTCCAGCAGGTTATTGATGCAGGTGCCGTCCTGGGTGGTCAGGTGGTCTGCTGAGTAAGGTTTCAACACACTACTTGTTTATTATTATACAGGCAAACAGTGTGATCTGGTCTCCCTACCTCCAGCAGGTTATTGATGCAGGTGCCGTCCTGGGTGGTGAGGTGGTCTGCTGAGTAAGGTTTCAACTCACTACTTGTTTATTGTTATTCAGGCAAACAGTGTGATCTGGCCTCCCTAGCTCCAGCAGGTTATTGATGCAGGTGCCGTCCTGGGTGGTCAGGTGGTCTGCTGAGTAAGGTTTCAACACACTACTTATTTATTATTATACAGGCAAACAGTGTGATCTGGTCTCCCTACCTCCAGCAGGTTATTGATGCAGGTGCCGTCCTGGGTG
>Ga0307963_1002860_pt1 | contig 13669 bp, 13 predicted proteins | sample OrgLakmetagen594_FD_201829 | JGI IMG/M metagenome (GOLD analysis project Ga0307963, IMG submission 201829) | Saline water microbial communities from Organic Lake, Antarctica - #594 | ecosystem: Environmental > Aquatic > Non-marine Saline and Alkaline > Saline | place: Antarctica: Organic Lake...
GCAAACATGTGTTGAGGAATTTCAGCAGGTTCAGATTGCGTGCACACCATTTGAGAGTGGAGTCTTGCAAATGGCATGGTGGTTCTAGCATTTGTGATAAATGTGAGTGTGGAGAAGTTCAAGATGAAAAGCATGTGCTTTTCTTTTGCAAGTGTGCTGAAGTGTGCGAGCTGCGCATGATACAGAGACCTTTTTGAAGGAATGTTTAAGACTCTGCGTGCGTTTGCTCCTTCGAGCTCTGAATTTATTCCTTTCTTGGCTTGTCATCACAGTATCATTGATTTTGAGATCAATGCATTCCTGAATCAAGACTCATACAGACTCAAGTTTGTGTCAGGTTTAGTTTTAATGTTCGACACTGGTTGATTTTGTTTCACCAGCCAATTGCCATCAGCCAGAGTCTCGGGCTGTAGGCCATCCTTGTAACCCCTTAGACAGATGAAGGATGCCTTTGGTGATCAGCTTGCAGAATGGCGCGATATACAGTGACTTTTTACATGACAGGAAACTGAATATCTATAGTTTGCGCATGGACTCGAGATTCAGGCAGTTTGGAAAGAGGAACATGGTAATGTTATTGTTAACAAAATATCTTATCACAATAGGTTTGCTTTGCCTGAGAGACCGATGTGCACCATTTGTTTTGCCGGAACATTTTGTAGATGATTTTGAGCAAAAATGTCATGAGGAACGTAGCTCGGTTCAGGATTCGAGGACATGGGTTGAAGTGTGAAACTGGCTTATACGGCAGGAGTCGACACAGGATTGCACGTGTTGCGCAAATGGGCTCTGCCAATTTTCCAGGATTTCCCCCTTTGCTTCTCCTTATTACTAGTCCAAGCATCCGCTCAGATGTGCCCCACGCACAGACATGAAGCGATGTAACCTTGCCTTACCAGCAGGTCAATTAAATAGAACGCTGCAGAAAGCCTGGAATTCTGTGTCAAATTTATAAAGAGCGTCAAGCATAGTCGGTCAACAGTCTTGGAATTTATACAAGGCAAATAATACTTCATTACCGGCATTTTTAAATCTACGCAAATACACAAGCAGATGTACCATGCAAACATGATGTTCCTTCTTACAGGTGTTATGACATTATTTCTCAGAATTCACAAATGGAGAGCAAAAAAACACATCATCTCCTATGTGTGTTGTAATGCAAGTCTGTGCAACACTGGCTGCAAGAAAAACCCGCAAATTGATTGCTCCCGTTGCATTGCAAATCCTCCAGCGTGTTCCATTCCCTCACATGTGTCTGCTCCTGTACAGGTCTACCTAAAATTCTTGTAAGAATATGTTATTGGGTTTCACTCTAGTCCAAGTAGCAACGGCAGTTTATCTTAACTACCGTACAGAGCCGCACGCCTTAAGAAATTTAGTTTTGCAAATCCGCACCAAATCCGCATTAAAATAATTATTATTATCTCGTCCGCACAAATCCGCAGGACCAAACAACCCCTGATGTGGCCCCAGACCTTACCATTGCTTCATTACATGTATGGAAATTTACTACTGCAAAGATATTGACCACAGGGTGGGCTGTTGCCGCCCTCTGCATGCAAACATGAGCCTGGCAGGTTGGTACCCAAGCAAGAGTTGTCCAACTGCCCAAAAAACTGACTGCACTTTACTTGCCAAAGCTCATTCCAAGTTCTCGTTCCAACTCTGTGTTTGCGCGCAACTCGCACAACTTGTGCTCGCATCCCAATCATCTCACAATCTAGTCCATGCTAAATCTCTTACAAAATTAGATTTCACTAAATCCGCAACCAATCTGCAGCCCCAAAAATATTTATTTAGATCCCTGTCCCTGCCGCACCCCTCAAAAACATTATTTTTGTGGCGTGATATATACTCTGAACAGTATTCCACTCATTCATCATCGCCACTCCACTCAACACCCTCTGTTTGTAACACCCTCTGTTTGTAACCCATGAGAGAAACTCAATAGGAACTAGCACCAGACGAGGATGACAATGTGCCCCCATAAGAGGATGATGATGATGATGATGATGATGATGATGATGATGATGATGGTGATGGTGATGATGATGATGATGATGATGATGTACACCTACGCCCACAATAAAAACCACAGTCACTGACCTCATCATCTCCACAGAAAGACTCCACCTCATCAAAACCATACGGGCCGTCAAAATCATGTGTGCTGTACGGCTGAATTCAGAGGAGCTTCTACGCCCATCGTAAGAACTGCAGCAACTGGCATCATCTTCACAAGAAGAGTCCTCATCAAAGCCATAAGGGCCGTCAGAGTTCCATCCGCCATTCGACTGCAACTCAAAAGAGCCTCTGCGCCATTTGTAAGACCCACAGTCACTGACCTCATCATCTCCTTGGAAAGACTCCACAGGTGAGTAGCGTGGGGTGCAGTGCCATGCTGGTGGGCTGTAGGCACGGCTGACCGCTTCCCTGCAAGCCTGCATCTCCCTGAGAGCCTGCGTTTCCTCCTGAGCCTGCGCCTCCCTGCGAATCTGTGCCTGCCTGCTTGCCTGCGCTTCCCTACGTGCTTGTGCTTCCCTGCGAGCCTGCGCTTCCTTGTACCCTCCAGCATTATTAGCCCTGCTTGATGGTCCTCTTGCCGAAGGACCATTTACAGCACGTGCCAGGTTGCGCGCGTTCCTGGCACCTCCAACAGTGGATTGGGCAACTGCAGCCGCATCTGAAGCGTTCCAGCCCTCATATAAGCCCTAGTAGGTGATGAAGTGGAATGTGTTGCTGAAAGTTAGAGCTTTAATGTCTCATTCATTTTGGGCCACGCCCCAAACCTCAACCGATGCCATGGTTATGCAATGGTGCCACTTATGCAATCATGCTATTCATGACTGCCAGCCTTTAAAAAATGGTTAGCCTTTAAAAAAATCTGATGGGTGTTTGGTTGGTTTTTAGCTTTCTGGTGCAAATACAACCCCTGCACTTTTTGTGCAAAGAAAGTATGAGATTAATGGCTTTAATGCAAGATTTGTTGTGACAGGCCTGCCTGTCCTTGTTCTGTTCAGGCATAGCGCCTTGCTTTGTAGTTAACTGCATCTTCAAGCAGGTAATCAGGTTCACAGCTGCTCAGTGACATCTATACTGCGTTGCAATAGGATGCATGCACACACATTGTGTGGGCAAATTTGTCGCTAGTGGGAGACCAGTAAACATGAACGCCTGCATTCATGACTGTTTGCTCACCTGTGCTGCCTCAGCCCCTTCGTAGATATCAAGAGCAACCCCTGCCCCTGCACAAATGTAAAGGCCCACAGGATGATTGATGGTATGCTTGCACAATGCTTGCACAAGTGCTTGCATAGAAAGGGCGTGCGATGAGCAGCTGTGTCTACAGTGAGCCATGTCACTGACCTGGAAGCACAAAATCGAGTGCTCTGTTGGCTAAGAACGTCCCCCAAGTCATGGTTATCGTATATTAATTGATTATCCACCCTAATAATATGATTAGGAATATTATGAAAAGAGACGCTCGATTTTGCAACCGAGTGTTGTGAGCTTGGGAAGATTACTTACAAAACATGATATATCATTACGATATGCAATCTATATTTCTCGGTGGATGTAAAAATGTCAGATAAAAAAGATCGCGCCTCACACAGCCAAAGCCAGCACCTCCCGTCTTTCGCAATGGGTTAATAAGAAATAAGAAGTATTCCAGGGGGGTAGAGGGGCGGGAAAAGCCTTGTTTCATGAGTGCCGTCCCAAGGCTCTTCCCGCCCCTCTCCCCCCTGAAATATTTCCTATTTTTTACTTACCAGGTAGTCCATTGCAAAAGACGAGAGGTGCTGGCTTTGGCTGTGTGAGGCGCAATCTTTTTTACCTGTTGTTTTTTATCTAGATTGCATATCGCCATAACTTCTGTCAAGGATCCACTGAAATCAATTTAGCCACAAACAAAGGCTATGTGACAAGTTCTCTCAAAACGAGAGAAGAGCTTTCAGGAGTGCTCTAGTTTTGCACAGATAGTTTTGTAATTACACAACTATCTTGTAACTTTCCCAATTCGGATCTCAATACAAAATGGTTTGCGCACACTGATGCATATCATATGCAACAGTGTGCACATTATAGTATGTACATATATACGTACATACTCCAATTCAAGTGAAATATTTCAAATATTATATTTGTGTTGACTGCTAAAAGGGAACTGCTAAACATTTGAACTCCACTTCTTGGAGTGAATCAAAATCTGAGTACTGTTCTGTTGTTGTTTCCTCTCGAGTTTCTCCTTCTTTTTATTTCAATGTCCTCAACTGATCTCCCTTGCGAGAGAATATGCAGAGAAACATAATTTTAGGTTTAGGTGTAATGTGTATTGCAACAGACAGTGCATGCTCCTACAACAATGTGCCATGGTCTCAAAAGAAAAAATGGCGTCTGCTTTGGATTTTGATCCTGGGAACTCCTCATATTGGAGCGAACGTCACCGTGACACTGTCTTTGGTGCCAATTACAATGCATTTGCCACCAAGTTTACAGGTTTCTCAATCTGCCACCCCGTGTATGATGACACAAAAACGTTCAAGTGCGTGCAACACTCCCTACGATCTGCGATGTGTAGCGAGCTACCAACCGCCACCTTCTTATTTCTACCCAACTGGGAAAACAAGAGCATCAATGCCTACAGAGCAATGGTGCGAGGTAACCCAGAATACTGCACCACGCTTGGCTTCATCCCCAAGACAAAACTCACATATGCAATGCCAACCTCGTGGAAGGGTATACAACGTAGTTCCTCCAACCACACCTGGAGCATGGATATTATTGCTGTCTGGAACAATGAAGCAAAACAGCGTTTAACTGATGTCTCACTAATCTGGCTGCAAACACTGCAAAGGAGTATCCCAGAAGCAGTTTGGGAAAAAAATCAGTACCTCGCAAGAGAGGACACAGACCACATCACCAACCATTTTTGCCCACAGTACTTCAAATCATAAAGAGAGGACGTCACTGGCCAAGAAAGAGGCCAAAACACTAACGTCCACCTCCAACCATGGGACGATAAACAGTTTGAATTAGGGGTTTAGGGTTAGGGTTAGGGTTTTAGGGTTAGGGTTAGGGTTATGGGTTGAAGTGCCCCAATTGGAAATTATGGGTATACACTGACGGAAGCTGCATAGGCAAGGCCGAAAACTTTACAGGCACAGGGCGCAGGGGTATACTGCCCTCAAATCAAGCTGAATGTTATGTGAACTCAGGAGGCGTGGGATTGACAAACACCATCAAATAGAGCTGAGCTCACAGGGATTGCAACAGCACTAACAAATAAGTATACCAAGATTGCAACGGACAGTGCATGCTCCCCAAGCCAAATTAGAAAACAGCCACTCTTCTCTGAAATGCAACAAGCCATATACACTCGAATCTGCTAGAACAAATTGTATCTATGATATATGCTTTACCAGAACCTATCGGCTTCTATAAAGCGAAAGCCCATAGTGACATTGCCGAAAATGAATGTGCAGATGCAATTGCCAAACACTCTGCCTCACATGACGGAGGTCATGACGTGCGCTTTCAGCTTCCAGCTCCAGACAGTAATGCATACACACCTCTACTGGCTTGCGGCCAAAGACACCGATGAGGATCCCAGCGGAAGAAGAGGGGCAATTACATCTAGGCTTCGTGCACTCTCTGATTTAAAGGCCAGGCTGAAAACAGAAATGTGCAAATTACACTGACTGGGGAGTGCCAAAACAGACACAGTTTACTACAACTACTGGAAGGACCTCAGACCGCTGGCCAATAAGCCAGCTACAAATGCTTTCTGGAACAATGGTACTCTTAAGTTTTACAAAAAGCGTTTTGAGGTACCGTAATGGTACAATTTTTAATCAAAACCACGGCTTCTCTCCCAATGCAAACTGCCCCATCTGCCCTTGCACTGATAGTGCGCTTCACATACTCTCAGGCTGCCAACACACTAAAATAAGGAACATGATTATAAAACGCCATAATACGGCAAGTGTGCTGATTGTCCAAGCCCTACAAAAGGGACCATGCGGTGCCAACCAAATTGCCTTTACTGACGTAGGCAGCGCAAATAAACTATCAGAGCAAGGCCTAGATCTGAGATACACTGCCAACAAAACACTGCCCTCTTGGTTGCTACCAAAACTAACAGCACATGCTTTAAAAGCCTCTTCTCGTCCTGACGCTATCCTATTTTAACCTAGCACTTTGTGCTCTTCTCGCGTAACCACCCGCAACTCAGATTTTGAACAGCTTGCTAAAGACAAGAAACTGAATCCAAACCAGTGGGAGGTTCACCTGATTGAGTTTAAATTTTGTGGAAACACTAGGCCTGATCCCCAACTCCAAAAAGCAAAAGCATAGCACAGCGTGCTTATTGCCACCTAAACAGACAAGGATGTAGGGAAGTCAAGCACCACGTTATCCTCGTTGGAGTAATGGGGACTATTTATAAAGACCATGCAGACAAACAAATTGAATGAGCACTCCATCAGACACATTTATAAAGTAAACAAGACATGCACTGTAATACAACTTAAACAACAACAGTCAAGGTGGGTCTGGATGCCACGGCACACGATCCTCCTGACCCACATTAATTTTGTTTTTTTGTGTGTTTGCGTGGTGGGAGGGCACCTTCTTAACCCCCTCCCTTAATCATGCTGGCTGTGTCATCACTACCAGCGGAATCTTTTATTTTTTTCCCTCTCCTTTTCTGTGCATTATACACGCCCAGAATGGGCCACTCATCTTGTTCCCGCAGTCGAAATTTCCTGGACTCCTTCCCTCTTGCCCTGCTCCTCAACGCTTCATTCTATATTCTATGACCTATGATTGACAGATCCCTTTCATCATCGGAGATTGGCGCCCGCCTGTTGCTCCATGAATTCGGGAAAACTGCAAGAATTTCTGCCACTTCCTCGCTTTCTCAAAAACAGTCGCCATCTCACGGTGCAAACAAAGTACAACCACCCGTCTTGCGTACTCAACATACATGAGCAGATAACACATCACAGTTTTAGTAATGCGGCATCATCACGCAAGCTTGTTTCTGACGAGTGTCCCTACATAGGGGTATACTACGTAGGGGTACGTAGGGGTATACCTTGTTGTAATATGTCATCCATTGAATGCAGATATGTTTTGTTGCCAGGAATTGTAAAGTGCAGCTAGAAATTAGGATCCTGCTTGACGAAACTACGAGAAGTACCAGATAGAGAGATTTCGTAGAAACTTTGGATAAGGCTCTTTCTAACAGAGGACTGTTTTGTGTTTTACAGCTTTAATCGTATGGTAAAGTCGAGCCCAAGGCACTGTGGCCCAACATCTTCCCTTGCACGAATGGTTTATGAAGGGTTGATAATTTATTTGTTTATTTGTTTAAATTAAGTATGCGGCATACGCGTTGAAGTGACCAGGCCATGTGGGAGTGCACCAGCATTGGATCCCCTCGCGATGCTGTTGAACCTGCTGTTCTGTTGTCCCTTGACAGCCAGAGGCGCACACTAGGAGCCTCCAAACCTGCCCAGGTGAGGACTGAGCGAGGTTGCATGGCATAGTTGCATGGCGAGAGCCGTCTGTCTTGCAGCTGGCCACGGCCATGCTATCCATCCTACTATATAAGCGTTGCAACCAACCTACTACTTATACACCTTCTATTCCTTTTCATTGGCACGCTTGCACCGTACCCCACGCACATGCTCGTGCAGTACCTTTTTAATGTGCCCGAGGGTTTTGCCCGTCTTGTGCTTGAGCACCGTGTACGACCTGGGATGGGCCTGCGTGCAATTTTGGCCACCAGCACGCAGCCAAGCTCCGTGGTGAGTGGCCATGTATGCATGTATAGGGTTTGAGAAAGTCACACTCATAACACATTTGTAAAATATGTTGGCATGTGTCTGGAGCTTGTTTGCTACTCTACATTAACTTTCTGATGCGTGCAGGGGGGTCTTGGAGGACTCATCTTGCGGTTGAAGCAGGACGGCCACGGCCAAGTGGAGCTCATGGGGCCAAAGGGTAAAGATAGTGTGAGCACCTGTCACATTAGGCATGCACAGCTCCAGCAGCTAGCCCAGTGGAGGAATAAGTATTGTCACACTTGACTTCACCCTTTTCATGCATGGTTGCAGGCCTTGGCACAGCACTGGAGGGTGTGTCTGAGTTTGTGCAGTGGAGGCATCCCGAGGTCACCCTCAAAGAGCTACAGGCACCTGCTGGGGGCTCGCAGCGCTTCTTGCAGCCACCAGCTGCAGAAGCGACAACTGTTCAACAACAGCCATCCAATTGGGCTGCCAAACAGAGCAGAGCGGCTGTGACTGCAGCGAACAGTGAAGAGGCAGGGAAGGGTGCAGCGTGCTACGAGGATGACTTGCTGCAGGTGTGTTGGTGCATTCATTGCGCTTGCAAATGTTTGGTGGCCTGTATGAGGTGCGGTTTTGAAACAAAATGGCATGAGCTTGCTATACATTTAATAACAGTGACACTGCATCTTGTTCTCTTCCAGAAGCTGAGTCTCTCTTGTGTTCAAACACGTACAAATACCACAACTTCATGAACATGCCAAACACACCTCAGCACAACACGTATGTGCCACTGCCCACAAACCCAGGTCACGCCATTGTGGCAGCACGACATGCTGTGGAAGCCCCCCGCCTGGCTGACAACATCACCACCAACAGCATCAGCCACAAGTAAGCAGCAGCGTGTGCCTACCTCCGTGACACACTCCCACCCCACTGCCAAGCTTGCAACACAGAATGGCAAGGGTAAGGCTAAAAAGGCTGACAGCAGTGGCCACAAGCGCCGCAAGGTTTCAGCAGGTGCACCTCCTCCTGAGAGGCCTCAAGCTGTGGGCAAAAAAGCAAAGGCAGGGGACGGGGGGGCACTTCAGCTGGTAGTTACCGGTGATGAAGGTAGCAGCAGCAGTGAAGAGGTGAGAAGTAGTGAAAAGAAGAACTGCGAGGAATGCAGCAGCAGCAGCAGCAGCAGCAGCAGTAGCAGTGAAGAGGATAGCAGCAGCAAAGACGCAGGTACAGGGAAGGCTCAAGTCGTGGGATCTAGCAGCAGCAGCAGCAGCAGCAGCAGCAGCAGCAGCAGCAGCAGCAGCGAAGAAGAGGGCAGTGAGGAAGAGGGCAGGGCTCAGCCAGCAAAGAAAGGCCGTGGAATGCCTGAAGGGGGGGCGTCAGATATTTTCAGCAAGCTTGACCAGCTGTTTGCTATGCCTGCTAGGTGCGTGCTGTTTGACCTCCTCTACTGCTCTGAGTCTCAAATAAACAAAAAGGAGAATCACGGACCCCCGCATCCATGGTAGCCTCATTTATGCCTCGTAGTGTTAAACACAGGTGCTTCAGGCAGCAAGCTGCCTGTCGTGTGTGGTAATGCGCGCAGCTACCCACCAAACAAAGCTGCTGCCTCCATCTTATGCATGCAAAATAAGGCCCCTCTTTGCTGATTGGCCCTGGACATTTAGATTCTCAACGTTGTTTTCTAGGCACAACAGGTGTTCACTGTGGTGCAGGTTACTGTCTGCAGTGCATACAGTGAGGCGTGATTTCAAGTGCATGGTTAACAAGGACCTTGGCTGTCCTCTACCTAAATGTTGCAGTTCCCCAACTGCTTGCCACTTGCCAGCATAACAGCTTGTGCAAGAGCGTCCACACTTTGCAGTTTTACGCATCTTGCTTGCAGCGCACGAGGGGACGGGTGGGCGAGGGGAGGAGGACACAAAGGAGGGGGCAGGGGTAAGGATCGAGGAAGGGGCTCTCACCACCAGCAGCAGCACCACAACAACAGCAGGGGCTTGAGGTCTGCCTTGGGAGGAGGGGGAGGGGGGCCTAGTCATGGGTCCCGAGCCTTTGACAGGCAAGGGCTGAAGCGAGAAGTGCTGTCACAGCTGCGCGACCATACTGCTCCTTCTCTGTTGGACAGTGGTGGTGACGCCCCTGGGAGCTGTGCACCAGCCACTGCTGCTGCTGCGGCATCCAAGCAGGATGGACACTGCAAGCCACACGCTGCAGCACGAAAGGGGGCAACAGCAACAGCAGCAGCAGCAGCAGCAAAATCATCCTTGGCCCTCCCGCCCCCTTCTCCCCCATGCCTTGCTCCTCATCAAGGCTCTCTTGCAGGTGTGCAATTCTTTGGTGTTTGCGCTTGTGCGTGTGTGCGTGTCTATTTGTGTGAGCGTTTGTGAAAGTGCACATTCATTTCATATTTTGTTACATGCTGTCAGGCAAATCAGTGCAATTTCTACTGCAGGGCAAATGCTAGGTGCTAGAGAAACAACGTTGCAGCCAGACCCATACACACGCCTTGCTTGCAGGCTACTTATGCCACGTGCGCAGCAATGGCACCCTGCTGCTCGTGCTGTGTGTGCCGCACGTCATGCTGCTGCCCAGCGTGCAGCAGCACCCTTGCTTGGCATCTCTGCTGCGTGTGCGCCACCCTTTAAGGCGACGTGTGGCGGCCGTGCTGCACTTGTCCCCTTGTCATGTGCGTTATGTGTGTGTGTAAGTGTGTGTGTGTGTACGTTGTGTGCATGTGTGCGTAGCCTCGTGACACGTAGCTGGGTTTGCACGTATTAGGAAATGCAGTGCATGCAATGCTTTTTCCTGAACTAACAGGCTAGTAGTTGTTTGTTCACGCTTATGCTCTCAGGGTGCAATAAAACTGCAACTTGTGACGCACCATTCCCATTTGCATTTAGGTGTCGCAATCTTAATTGACTCAGCTGTCCTGCCTTGAGCGTATTTTTGGAAACGCGTTACGAATAGTACAATATGACACACCCACTGAAGTGCTCGCAAATGGCAGTTCCCTACAATGTTTGCATGCATGGCAGACCCGCACACTTGTCATCCCTATCACCAAACAGGTAACTGACGCCCGCGCATACCAGAACTGGCTGCGTGTGCTACCAGGACAACAAGTGCTTATTGGGCACGGCTGTGGCAGCTGGGCAGATCACAGCAGCAATGGCGCGCCAGCTGAGCAGCCACAGCCACAGCAGCAGCCTCAGCAACAACAACACGGGCAGGGCGCTGAGGCACGGCAGCAACATCAACAAGGGCTGCCGCAGCAGCAAGCACAGCAATCGCAGCAGGTGCAGCAGAAGGGGCTTGACAGGGATCCAGAGGTGCAGCAGTTTGTGGAGGTCAGGCTGCGTAAACTCAAGGAGGAACAGCAGCAGCAGCAGCAGCAGCAGCAGCAACAGCAACAGCAACAAAACCTCAACAACAGTGGCAGTGCAGCTGGGAGTGGCTTTGGCTTCTTGGCCGCTGCACGTGTCACTGCTCGTCTGAACCTCGTCAGCCCCCTGCTGTTCCCTTTGCCGTACGCACTACGGCCACACACCCACACGCCGCACTCGGCAGGGGACGATGCTCAAGACACAGGTAGGGGAAGCACAGCATGTGGAGAGGATAAAAATCCTCTTAAGCGAAAGCCACAGCAACAGAGACAGCAGCAGCAGCAGCAGCAGCAACAGCAAGAAAGAGAAAGCAATGCTGGGAAATCACTAGCAGGAGGTGGTACAGATTGTGGCACTGCAGCTTCAAAAACCAGTGATGACGCGCAAGCACGCACAGGGATGGAAGATGGTGAAGGGCCTCAGAAGATGGTGAAGCGGCCTAGGACAAATGGGGTTTCTGGCCAGGGGGGTGAGGGGTGTTTAATGCATGCTGCTGCTCAAAGCAGAGGTCTTGTTCATGAAAATGGGGGTGCTGATGTGAGCTCCAATCCCGCTTGCAAGGATGGTGCCGGACCATCACGAGCTGCACTGCCACGAGGAATGGCTAAAGTGGTGAGGGCCGGGCTGCTGTGGAAGGCTGGGCAGGGGGCGAATCTAGCTCCTGCCCCTGCTGCTGCTCCTGCCGTTGCTCCTGCTGCCCCAGCTGGCAGCAAGCCAGCTGCTGATACAGCGACGACTTCAACAGAGGCAGCAACCGCACAGGACTCAGGCACGCCAGCAAGTGGTGCAGCAGCTATGGGGCAGGCAGGGCAAGCAGTGGAGTCAGTGGATGGAACAGCTCCCGCAGCGTTAGGGCAGGCAGGGCAAGCAGTGCAGTCAACGGTAGTGTTAGAAGCAGCACAGCCGTCAGCTCCTCTGGCGCTAGCAGGAGCAGCAGAGCAAGTTCAGCCTGTACTGAGTGGTAGCCTCAAGCAGTCTGCACTGAGCAAGAAGCAGGCCTGCCCTGCGCGAGGAGGGCCTTTTGTGACAGGTGTGTTAATTAAGCGTGTATGACAGGTGCACACACAAATGAAATGGCGCCTAAGGAAGATGATAAGTTATTTGTGTTTCATTGTTGTATCCCACGCAAAGGCCATAGAACTGGCACATATGTATTCAGCTTCCTTTTGCTCTCCTTGCACTCCCACGTGACCCCTGTTGGGGACGCGTTTTCAAAGAGTACGCGTACAAAGAAAAACCTATACTTTAACTGGAATGTAAAAGTAAAAAAGAACCGTCACACACTCATCAGCTGTGCTATAAACATAGTAAACCACACACACACATACACACACGCACGCACACACACGCACACACACACATATATGCACACACACACACAAACATATATACACAGAACATCCACACACGCACGCACACACATGTATACTTCTTGTGCAGATGCTGGCCTTGTGCCTGGGTCCGCAGATGTGCCAGGGCTGCAGTTAGAGCTGTTGGAAAGCTTAGGGGACCCTTTGGTCAAACTGCTTCAGGTCAGAAAGATCATGACAAGTCGGCATTCGAAAACAGTTGCATGCTGGTGCGAGGCAGAAAAAGTGTGATGGAAATGCGCTAGATACGTAGCTGAAGGGAAAATGCCATGAACAAACTGTACGTATCACAATATGCTGCTGGGTTTTATCTAGCTTACAAGTTGGAGAGCTGTTAACTAGACCGTGTCAAAGTAAACAGCTGAGGGGGGAAGTCTAATTTATGCAGCTAGTGGCCGCTAGCTGCCACAAGCCAGTTTAGGGTAAACAGTGCAGTTCAAGCTGTGTTAAACTTTTAATCAGGCCATCAGGCCTCTGGTTGAGCCTGAAATGGCTCTGATTATATTCAGATCTGAATTCGTTTTAACTCCAACAAGCTCGTGCATTAGTGCATAGGCCTGCTGGATGAGACAAAGTACCTGTCAGCTGTTTTAAAAATCACACCTTACAATCAATGAATGACACATTGCTAACCCCATTATTCACAACACATTCCTCCCCTCTTTTTTATGACAACATGAGTCACTAACAACCACTATATCATTTATGGATAAACCATACTATATCTGCACCCCTCCCTTGTCCCAAACTGCAGGACCTGTGGCGCATTGCCCCCGAAATGCAGCACGATGCTGCAGCACTTGTGTTTGCACCCCCACCCTTGCCTCCTCCTCCCCCTCCCCCTACAGCCCCCCCCACCGCCTCTCCTGTTCACAGCATGCCCTCACCAGCACAGCAGCAGCATCGGCAGCAGCCAGAGCATGCCAATAAACAAGCGCAGCTCCAGCACCAGCAGCACCAGCAGCAGGGAGGGCAAGGTAAGGTCCAAACACACAGGTACCAGCATCAAGTTCTGCCTCCCCCTCAGCCCTTACTCCCCTCCTATCCATCACAGCATCAGCCTCACCCGCAGCTCCTCCTCCCCACCCACCCTCCGTGCCATCACACCTCCAACCTCCCC
>Ga0307963_1002862_pt1 | contig 13669 bp, 14 predicted proteins | sample OrgLakmetagen594_FD_201829 | JGI IMG/M metagenome (GOLD analysis project Ga0307963, IMG submission 201829) | Saline water microbial communities from Organic Lake, Antarctica - #594 | ecosystem: Environmental > Aquatic > Non-marine Saline and Alkaline > Saline | place: Antarctica: Organic Lake...
GGTTTGAGCATCCGTCAAGTATGCTAGGGTACACACCCACAGTGTGTGTATGGGTGGGTGGTGTGCATGCGTGTGAGCGAGGGGCACTGGCTCGTTTGAGCATCCGTCAAGTATGCTAGGGTACACACCCACAGTGTGTGTATGGGTGGGTGGTGTGCATGCGTGTGAGCGAGGGGCACTGGCTCGTTTGAGCATTAACAACGTGTGCCAGGGCACCCTCCCACAGTGTGTGTATGGGTGGGTGGTGTGCATGCGTGTGAGTGTGGGGCCCTGATTTGTTTGAGCATTAATCAAGTATGCCAGGGCACCCACCCACAGTGTGTGTATGGGTGGGTGGTCTACATGGGTGTGAGTGCGGGCTACTTGGTTCATTTAGAGCATCAGTCAAGAGTCGTTCCTTCATCGCACGCTGACCTTTGTCAGTGTGTGTGTGTTTGTATGTGTGCGTGCTTGCGTGTTTGTGTGTGTGTGTTCATCGCACGCTCATATTTGTCAGTATAGACTTGACTTCACTTACAAGAGGGGGGCTGCATTTTGTAGGTAAATGTACTGTATGCTTTTCCCGAGGGGATATATATATATATATATATATTATGGGTGAGTACGTGTATGTATAGGGTTGGCCAGAACCGTATTTATGCACCGTATATGACCGTATATTGGGTTATTTCCCTGCCAAAAATGCCGTATATCAGAGATATATGGTCCTGGCCAACCCTTATTATTCTGTGATGATGTTATATGTAGGTTGCACAGTTGCTGTGAGTGTGTGTTCAAAACCTTCAGCGAAACCACTATGCTGCCTATTCTAACCAGAGTGTGATTTATACATGTACAGCTGTGTGCTTTATAATTTGAAAATGGTAGAACTCACTTCTAGCTTCGAAGAGCACTTCTAGTTTAGAAGTGCACTTCTAAAAAAGGGCCTTTCGTGAGTATAGATAACAGACTGATAGCCGTAGAGTTGGTTCTACTGACCCCTTACTCACACTTTTTTTAAGCGTCAATTTTGAGTTGGTTACTGGCTTTTTCACATACATCCGCTCAAATGCCTCCCATAGACGTATGTCTAGGGTTGGCCAGAACCATACATGTATATGTATATACGGTGAGTATACGGTGTTTTGGCAGAGAAATACATACAGTCATACATACATACATACATACAGTCATATACGGAGTGTGTATTTGGCCAACCCTACATACCGTATTTTACTTACACACAGATTAATTTGGACAACGCTCTGATGCGGTTTGAATTCCTGGAAGCCCTTGTCAGGACAGCCATCGTCAAGGTGGATTTTTGTAATCACTGGAAGTACTGTCTGTACTAAATGCATTTTGTCATAGGCTGTGTGCTGTTTAATCCTAATGCATTTTGTCAAAAGCTGTGTGCTGTTTGCTAAAATTTCTTCCCGGTTACTCTGTAACCTTGATGGAGGCATACGCATGCACACACACAGGCACACACACACACATACGCACGCACACACACACCAGCGCGTGCAGACACACAGACGAACACGAACGCACGCCCTGGTTATCACACACACACACACACACACACACACACACACACACACACACACACACACACACACACACACACACACACACACACACACACACACACACACACGAGCGCGTGCAGACACACACATGAACACAAACGCACGCCCTGGTGATTGCAGATGCTTGAGGCAAAGGGAGGGAAGGCAAAAGAAAAGGCCAAGCCTGACACGCATGGCGCCGTGAAGCAGCTGCCCGGCAGAGAGGTGACTGTTTGCTCTAAAATGCTCAAAAGATAGACAGACTAAGGGCACTGTCAAGCAGCTGCCCAGCAGCTGCCCAGCAGAAATGAAAAGGAAAGAATAGAACAACTACGCAGGCAGCAAAACACTCCCTGCATTAACTAAGGAAAAGGAGACACGTTGGCCCGAAGTGCTGTGAGTCTCCCCCACCAAAGCCCAGCAGAGATGTGAGTATGATTGATCAAATAGACCCATTCATTTTCCTTTCTTGCTGCGTGCGTGCGTGAAGGTGGTCATTCCTGAGCTCAAAACAGAGGGGAGCGTGGGCAGTGCATCTGGTGAGCTGCCTCCTCTGAAGTCCCTCCCAAAAGCCAAATCACTGGCAGAAGCGGTTTCACGGTAAGTGGTCAGAGGATACACACACACACACACACACATTTCTGATGTGGTCAGAGGATACACACACGTACACACACACATACACACACGCATTTCTGATGTGGTCAGAGGATACAAGCAACCTCTATTAATATACAGATCCCTGGAAGAAGCTGGAAGCAACTCAAAATCCTCCCTCAGTACTCTCCACACACACACACACACACACACACACACACACACATACGCGCACACGCACACACACACACGCACACACATACGCACACACACACACGCACACGCACACACACACGCACACACACACGCACACACACACACACAAACTGGGATTTCTGATTAGATGTGCCTCTTTCCACATCTGAAATACATATATATGATTGCGCCTCTTCCCCACATTGTCACATCACACATCAGAAATACAATTGTGTGCTTTCGCCTCTTTCCACATCTGAAATACAATCGCGGGCTTGCGCCTCTTTGCACATTAGAGATACAGTACGCTTGCGCCTCTTCCCACATATACAGTACAAATATATGTTTGCGCCTCTTTCCACATCAGAAATATATTTGTGTGCTTGCGCCTCTTTCCACATCAGAAATATGATTGCGTGCTTGCGCCTCTCCACATCTGAAATACAAATGTATGCTTGCGTTGCTGTGCATTATTATATATTATAAGTAGGGTTGGCCAGAACGATATATATGCACCGTATATGACCGTAAATTTGGTGATTTCCCTGCCAAAAATACCGTATATGCACCGTACATATATGGTCCTAGCCAACCCTGATTATAAGCGCCGGTGTCTGGCTTGACTTTACTTGCAGTCCAAAGTGCAATTGTTTGAAACGTACCGTGTGCATGTCTCACTGAACTCAGCAGTTTCTCCAGCAAAGTGCACCTCATTTACATCCAATAGACAGCCACATGCTTTGTAATGCACCATAGTCTTAAACGCCGGTGTCTGGCTCAACTGTTTTTCCAGTCGATCATGCAATGGCCGTAAGTCCATCGTTCTGAAATCTCCTTTTCCTCCAGGCTATTTGATTATGACAGGCTTGTTGATTGTCATTGTCTCCACAGGCTGTTTAATTATTACAGGCTGTGTCTATATGACGGGCTGTTCGATTATCGTTACACTCAGGCTGTTTGATTGTTACCTCAGGCTGTTTGATTGTTACAGGCTGTTTCTATATGACGGGCTGTTCGATTATCGTTACAATCAGGCAGTTTGATTATTACCTCAGGCTGTTTGATTGTTACAGGCTGTTTCTATATGACGGGCTGTTCGATTATCGTTACACTCATGCTGCTTGATTATTACCTCAGGCTGTTTAATTATTGCAGGCTGTTTCTATATGACGGGCTGTTCGATTATCGTTACACTCAGGCTGTTTGATTATTACCTCAGGCTGTTTAATTATTGCAGGCTGTTTCTATATGACGGGCTGTTCGATTATCGTTACACTCAGGCTGTTTGATTATTACCTCAGGCTGTTTGATTGTTACAGGCTGTTTCTATATGACGGGCTGTTCGATCATCGTTACACTCAGGCTGTTTGATTATTACCTCAGGCTGTTTAATTATTGCAGGCTGTTTCTATATGACGGGCTGTTCGATCATCGTTACACTCAGGCTGTTTGATTATTACCTCAGGCTGTTTATTTATTACAGGCTGTTTCTATATGACGGGCTGTTCGATTATTGTTACACTCGAGCTGTTTGATTATTACCTCAGGCTGTTTGATTATTGCAGGCTGTTTCTATATGACGGGCTGTTCGATTATCGTTACATTCAGGCTGATTGATTATTACACTCAGGCTGTTTGATTGTTACCTCAGGCTGTTTGATTGTTATCTCAGTGTGAAAATAGACTACCTCAGTGTAAAAATAGAAGTCGAAGTTTGAGATACCGGTCTGGACATTTGGGGAAAAAATATGTATCGTTTCATTCGTTACACTCAGAGGCTGTTTGATTACCGTTACACTCAGGCTGTTCGATATTTACACTCAGGCTGTTTGATAATTACAGGCTGTTCGATATTTACACTCAGGCTGCTTGATTGTTGCAGGCTGTTCGATTATTACACTCAGGCTGTTCGATTTTTACACACAGGCTGTTCGATTATTACCTCAAGCCTAACGTGCCTCCTGAGGCTATCCTGGATCCTAACGATTGGCGCAAGGAGCGACTTTACACGGAGGACATCGACTTGCTACTGAAGGTGGGTAATATCCTTTCTCTCCCTCTGTCTCTCCCTCTTTCTCCCTCTCTCTCCTGACGGTGGGTAATATCCTTTCTCTCCCTCTGTCTCTCCCACTTTCTCCTTCTCTCTCCCTCCCTTTCTCTTGCTCGCTTTCTCTCTCTCACAATCACTCTCTCTCTCTCTCTCTCTCTCTCTCTCTCTCTCTCTCTCTCTCTCTCTCTCTCTCTCTCTCTCTCTCTCTCTCTCTCTCTCGTTTCTTGTTCAGATTAGATCACGGAAACAAAAAATTAGGCTTGTGCAGAAAATGTGGCGCATGAGGCAGCTGCGCATGGGAGGGCACGCATAAGGGAAACATAATGAGGCAACCCAGTAACAATAGACACGTGGTTTGCTTTGCACAAAGGCGTGACGTGCAAAATGACAGGCAAGTGTTTTGCTACAGCGATCTGAAAACAAAGCTTTTGACGGTTTGATTGCGAATCTGCATGGCGATTCAGATGCTCAGATGCTCAAATGCTCAGATTCTCAGATGTAAATGGTTATGCATATACTTTTCCATAATTACCATAATTACACCAATGTAAAATTACCATGCCTAGGGTTGGCCAGAACCGTATATATTCACCGTATATCAGGTGATTTCCCTGACAAAAGCACCGTATATACACCATATATATATATGGTTATGGCCAACCCTAACCATGCCATGTATAACCATGTATCCCACATATTCCACATTATATCCCAGATACCCATCATACCTAGGGTTGGCCAGAACCGTATATATACACCGTATATTTGGTGATTTCCCTGCCAAAAACACCGTATATACACCGTATATATATGGTTCTGGCCAACCCTAATCATGCCATGTATAACCATGTATCCCACATATTCCACATTATATCCCAGATACCCATCATACCTAGGGTTGGCCAGAACCGCCGTATATTTGGTGATTTCCCTGCCAAAAACACCGTATATACACCGTATATATATGGTTCTGGCCAACCCTAATCATGCCATGTATAACCATGTATCCCACATATTCCACATTATATCCCAGATACCCATCATACCTAGGGTTGGCCAGAACCGCCGTATATTAGGTGATTTCCCTGCCAAAAGCACCGTATATATCCACCAATTATAATTACCGTGTGTAATACCAGAACTATCCACCAATTATAATTACCATGTGCAATGCCAGAACTATCCACCAATTATAATTACCATGTGCAATACCATCATACCCATATGTGTAATGTGTAATGTGTAATGCCAGAATTATCCACCCACGTATCAATGCTGCTCACCAACCCTACGGGCAACTTCATGAGAATGAAGGGCGGGATTCAGCAAAAGTGGCGGAGATCCGTGCAGTTTGCTCAAAAACACTTTAGTGTCTTATTGCTTGCACACGGGTGTGTGTGGGTGCAGGCGCAGGTGCATTAATGCATCACGCAGTGTACATACAGCCAACTTATACACGGTGCCCTGCAAATCTAAAAAACTACAAACATACAGCCAACCTGTACACGGTGCCCTGCAAATCTGGAAAAAAGCCAATACAGCCAAAACTACAAACATACAGCCAACTTATACACGGTGCCCTGCAAATCTGAAAAAAAGCTGCTTTATGATGTTGGTCGGTGTATGTATGTCTGTGCACATGCAGGCCCACAGACCCATCATGCAGTCAATATACGCCCACTACAGCGCCCTGCAAATAAAGGCTGTCGCTCTGTGTGTGCGTGTGTGTGTGTATGTGCGTACATGCAGGCCCTTTAACCCATCAAGCAATCAACATACGTGCGTACTTGCAGGCCCACAAACCCATCCTGCACTCTATATACGCCCACTACAGCGCCTTGGTCGCGGGCAAGGATAGAAACCTGCTGGACTATCCAGAGTGGATGGAGCTACTGAGCGAGGCAAAGTAAGTATGCACGTGTGTGTTTGTGTGTGTGTATGTATGTATGTGTGTGTGTAGCTTCTGTCATCAATGGCTCAGCATACAATGTGCGAGCAGTTTTGTATTATGCGTAACTTACACACACGCATGGCTGCAAAACCACGCAAATGTGGAATTTCTGGAGTGAACCAAACTATTAAGCGAGGCAAAGTATGTACGCACGCTGTATGTAACTTCTGTCATCAGTAGCACAGCGTACGATGTGCGAGCACATAATGTTGTGACCAGCACAGCCGTGATCCAGATCAGTATGTTGTTATCCAGCACAGTATGTTGTTATCCAGCACAGTATGGTGTGACCCAGCACAGTATGGTGTGACCCAGCACAGTATGGTTTGACCCAGCACAGTATGGTGTGACCCAGCGCAGTATAGTATCATCCAGCACGGTATGGTGTGACCCAGCACAGTATGGTGTATTCTAGCACAGTAAAGCACAGTATGGTGTGACCCAGCACAATGTGGTGTGATCCAGATCAGTATGGTGAAACCCAGCACAGTATGGTGTGGTCAGCACAGTATGGTGTGACCCAGCACACTATGTCACACATGCGCCCCGCTCTTGAGCGTTTTTAAACCTCAGAGGAGACGCCATGTGCAAATAGAGCCTGTGGCGCCTCTTGGCATATTAGCATCTTAGCATCAACGCTTTTTTACGTTTGCTCCTCACACACATACAGATACAGACACATACACAAACACACTCACACATACACATGCATGCACACGCACAAACAAACGCACAAACACACGCACACACACACACAAACACACGCACATGCACACACACACACACACACACACACACAAGCACACGCACACGCACACACACACACATACACACACAGCTTGTTCAAGTGCCCGGGCTTTGCAGTCCGGGAGGGAAGGCTGAGCTTCATTTGGTCCCGCATGCGCTGCCTAGACGACTCGAGCACTCAAAGAGTACGTGTTTGTGTAATGTTTATGTGTGTGTTAGTGTGATTCTGATTGTGTGTGTGAAATGTTTATGTGCGTGATTGTGTGTTTGTGTGATGTTTATGTGCATGATTTTGTGTGTGTGTGTGCATGTGCGTATGTGTTTTGTGTGAGTGCTTGCATGTGTGCACTGGCAGTTGCACGTTTGGACTGATGGCTTTATCTGTAAACTCTGTAAACACTCAGCATACTATTGTACTATTGCACGTGCATTTGATTTAACAACGCATGTTTGGACTGATGGCTTTATCTGTAAATATTGCAAAGTCTGTATACTATTATACTATCGCACGTGCATTTGTTGTAACGAATAGGCCCCCTCATTAATGCATAAGCAGAAGTTCAGACTGGGTACAGCAAAACGCACGTGGTGCACATATGCGTGGTGCATTATACAGCAAAACACACGTGGTGCACCTGCGTGGTAAATTATACAGCAAACCACACGTGCTGCACCTGCGTGGTGCATTATACAGCAAAACACACGTGCTGCACATATGCGTGGTCAATTATACAGCAAAACACACGTGGTGCACATATGCGTGATCAACATATGCGTGGTCAATTATACAGCAAAAACACGTGGTGCACCTGCGTGGTGCAATATACAGCAAACCACACGTGGTGCACCTGCATGATGCATTATACAGCAAAACACACGTGGTGCACCTGCATGATGCATTATACAGCAAACCACACGTGGTGCACCTGCGTGGTCAATTATACAGCAAAACACACGTGGTGCACCTGCGTGGTAAATTATACAGCAAAACACACGTGCTGCGCCTGCGTGATAATTTATTCCTACTTACTCAGTTACTCCACTGCTCACATACCTGCGCACACCCTTGGATTCTCTATAGATGCTTTCTTCAGCTGGTGGACGCGTTTCCTCACATTTATCCTCTGCTGCATTTAAGCACACAACTGCTCTATAGCTAACAACAGATTTGTGAAGTTCCTTAATACCTTGTGCAATGTGGCTGACATTATCATTTTTTCGTCTTCCTTTCCCACGCAGCTGCTCCAGCGCTCACGAGCCCTCACGTTTGTGGAGTTCCTGGATGCCTTGTGCCGTGTGGCCGACATGATTTCACCCCCGCCCACGGAGGAGCTGCTCAGCATTGGATGCGAGGAGCCACATCCGACCACTCACTACTACATGAAGGTGCGCAAGTGACGCGATCTGGACTCATCGTTCTTCTGAAAGGCATTTTTTGTAAGAATAAGGCCATCCGGAGGAGCGTCATCCAACCACTCACTACTACACAAAGGTGCGCAAATGACGTGATCTGGACTCATCGTTCTCTTCAAAGACAGTTGTTGTAAGAAGGGAGCCATTTGTAGGAACCCCACCCGACCATTCACTACTACACTAAGGTGTGCAAGTGACGTGATCTGGACTCATCGTTCTTCTCTAAGACAATATTTGTAAGAATAGGGCCATCCGGAGGAGCGTCATCCAACCACTCACTACATCACAAAGGTGCGCAAGTGATGTGATCTGGACTCATCGTTTTCTCTAAGGCAATTTTTGTAAGAATAGGGCCATCCAGAGGAGCCCCATCCGACCATTCACTACTACACAAAGGTGCGCAAGTGATGTGATCTGGACTCATCGTTCTTCTCTAAGACACTTTTTGTAAGAATAGGGCCATCTGGAGAAGCGTCCTCCGACCATTCATTGAGCTTTGAGTTGTGTACCATGCTGCATGCCACACCTTGTTTATGTGTGTGTGTATGTGTGTGTGTGTGTGTGTGTGTGTGTGCGCGTGTGTGTTTGTGTGTGTGTGTGTGTGTGCCACACCTTGTTTTACAAAATGGGTGCAGGTGAGTTCTGAGAAGCGGACCTTGTTGAGAGTGTCAGTCGTCTTGTATTACAAAATGTGTGCAGGTGTGCTTTGAGCAGGGCATTCTCAGGCGACGGGACAGTGCCGCACTGTGTGCGCCAAAGACGCGCCCCCTCGATGAAAAAGTGGAACAGGTGCGTGTCCAAGTCAATGGAAAAGTAGATCGGGTCCAAGTCAACTAAAAAGTCCAAGTCAATGAATACGGAGATCGAGTCCAAGTCAATGGAAAAGTAGATCGGGTCCAAGTCAACTAAAAAGTCTAAGTCAATGATTACGGAGATTGAGTCCAAGTCAATGGAAAAGTAGATCGGGTCCAAGTCAATCAAAAAGCCCAAGTCAATGAGTAAGAAGATTGAGTCCAAATCTATGGAAAAGTAGATCGGGTCCAAGTCAATCAAAAAATCCAAGTCAATGAATAAGGAGATCGAGTCCAAGTCAATGAAAAAGTAGATCGGGTCCAAGTCAATCAAATTGTCCAAGTCAATGAATAAGGAGATCGAGTCCAAGTCAATGGAAAAGTAGACCGGGTCCAATTCAATTAAAAAGTCCAAGTCAATGAATAAGGAGATCGAGTCCAAGTCAATGGAAAAGTAGATCGGGTCCAAGTCAATCAAAAAGCACAAGTCAATGAAAAAGAATCGGTCCAAGTCAATCAAAAAGTCTAAGTCAATGAATAAGGAGATCGAGTCCAAGTCAATGGAAAAGTAGATCGGGTCCGAGTCAATCAAAAAGTAGATCGGGTCCGAGTCAATGAAAAAGCCCAAGTCAATGAAAAAGGAGATTGAGTCCAAGTCAACGGAAAAGTCAATCAAAAAGCCCAAGTCAATGAATAAGGAGATCGAGTCCAAGTCAATGGAAAAGTAGATCGGGTTTGTGTGTAAGCTGATCATCCAAACAAACTGGCTGGAGGCTGCCCTCCATCGTAACCTGTGCGTCAAGCCATTGCATGCATTTCCAGTGCATGCATTTCCAGTGCCAAACCTGCGCATCATACAGTGAAGACCAGCGTGCAGACCAGGAAAGCGGGAAAATGCTGGATCTCACACACACACACACACACACACACACACATAAATACACACACCCACAAAAAATCACCCTCCCTCTCACGCTCTCTCTCTCTCTCTCTTTCTCTGTCCATACGCAACTTTGCTGCTCATATCCTGCAGTGTGCAAATTGGCTGCTCAACCGCATGGATTTTATCTATCAATTCATCATCATTAAAAAACACGCATCCCAGTCTCAGATGAATCGCACGTACTTATTCACACACAGTTGTTGGAGCTGCTACTGGACAATTTAAAAGTCAAGCACAATGCGCACAGCCTCACACACTTAATGGATCGTTTGAAGCAGAGCCGAGGAAGGGGTTACAACCTTGGGAAGAGCACGATGTAGATACTAGGTACTAGAGTACAACGTAGAATGGATGCAGTACGTTGTAGACAGGCTTATAGCACAAAGATGATGAAATTGTCACGACGAATCATGGTACCAGCTTAAGCTTGGATTATTGTCACGTTGAATCATGGTACCAGCTTAAGCATGGCTTACAAGTATGAGCCAGGGAGCGAGACACGATTCGTCCACGCCACTGAATTGCTGCTGTTTTCCCCCACTGGCTGGTTGTTCTAACTTTTTTATTCTTGAATGGCCTCAATACTTCATCGTTTGTCCTAATATAATAGTAGACGTTAGGAAGCAGATTGCTTAGGGTTTAGATTTTGCTAGAGTGGCTGAGATCCTTACATTACAGCATTATAGCTTTAATTGATAATATCAAAGGAGGATGAAGAGGAAGCCTTGCTTTGTAAAGCGTTCGAAAACAAAAGGTTTGCAAAGGGGGGAAGCCTTGGCAGCCAAAGACTACACAACCATGCAGAAGTCCCACCTATCTGCCCCGTCTGCCAATTGCTTGACGGCACCTCTACAATTCTGTCAGGCTGCATTCATCCCATTGTTAATAAAAGGTTTATTTAATAGGCACAGCGCTGCTGGACAAATGATTATTAAAGCGATCCGACAAGGTACACAGGGTTTCATGCCTGCTAGGACAAGCAGACGTAGGCAGACACGCAAAACATGATACAAAAAGGCAATATACACCCTTCCGAGGAGACACAGATAGCAAAGATTTCAACCTGGCTTTGGTGGGGGAGACTCACGGCACTTCGGGCCAATTTGTCTCCTTTTCCTATAAGGAATGCAGGGTGTGTATCGCTGCCTGCGCAGTTTTTTCTTTTCTTTTCTTTCAACCTGGCTCTATCCTTCCAATTCTCAATGTGTAACAGCGGCAAAAATCTAGCAAGCAGATGCAATCACGGTTACTCCGACCAAGCAACCATGCCCCGAATGAAACCCAACAAGAAGTGAAAAGAAAAGAAAAAGAAAAGACTCCGCTTGTAGTGATGATACAGCCAGCATGATTAAAGAAACCCAACAAACCCGTATCAACCGGTCTGTCAATAATGCAAGATTGGATGCTTGTAATAACCTATCAGATGGCCCTGCTGCCAATGAATACCCCCAGGTTATGAAGCCGAAGACATCCAACCAAGCAAACGTATACACCTGATCAAAATTAAGTGCTGTATGGACACTCCTCCTACCCAACAAGCAGAAAAGGCACAAGAACAATATGAGCTGTTAATGCCTCGCTCACTCGGACGCTGCAATTCCTTACACCATCCTATTAGGAGCAACAGGCACCATTTACAGCAGCCACACGAGGAACCCACTCTGCAGCCTCGGAGCTACATGCCACGGCACTCATAAAAAAGTAAAGCCTACATGCAATCAGATCCGCAACAAAATCATACAGTTGAGACACTACACTGAACACAACCCCTACAAGTATCTGAGCAACACTCCTGGCGGTGTTGCAGGCCTTCGCCTCCCCACCTTTTGATCCCCATCAAAAAGCCTTGCCTCTTCCATTCTCCAGTTGGAATATCGAACGGATCTGCAAAAACGAGGTGGTGCAGGACACACAACATCCTTTCTTAATCCATGCTGGTGGTGGTGCACCTGCGTTCTTTTTCTATGTTACTTCAGCCATCATGCACTGCTGCTTTATATGCTCTGCTGTTGCTTGCGACCTGCTCCTAGTGAGTCAGGCACCAGCTCCCAAACACACACATACGTGTGTGTGTATGTGTGTGTGTGTATTTTTGTGTTTGGTCAAGATGTCTGCACCCTTTTGCGGGTCCAACCGCCCAATGTATGGCCAGGAGGCATGCCCTGGCTCACGGTTTCAATGGGCAAGTTGTGGAGGACAGCATCGGACTGGTCTGTTGTAGCTGGGTGAGCTGGTGGAGTGGGCAATTGAGGAGAGATAGAGGCGCAGAACTGCTGTTTTTTTGGGCTGCAAGTGTCCTTTGTCCTCTCTTTTGCTCCGCTGCACTTTGTTCTCTTTTGGCACTTCTGGTTTCGTTTAACCTGTGCGTCAAGTCATTGCATGCATTTCCAGTGCCAAACCTGTGCATCATACAATGCAGAGCAGCGTGCAGACCGGGAAAGCGGTAAAATGTTGGATCTTGCACACACACACACACACACACCTCTTTCTATAACTATATCAGACAGGTCTTTTCACACACATAAAACGGTCATGATTGCCTCTCTTTTGCTCCGCTGCACTTTGTTCTCTTGGCACTTCTGGTTTTGTGAGGCTCTCTCAGCCTCTGGTTTCTTGCTTCTGACTGAGGCTTCTTATACACACGTCCAAAACTGCTCAAGTGCGTGCAACACTCACTACGATCTGCGATGTGTAGCGAGCTACCAACCGTCACCTTCTTATTTCTACCCAACTGGGAAAACAAGAGCATCAATGCCTACAGGGCATTGGTGCGAGATAACCCAAAATACTGTACCACGCTTGGCTTCATCCCCAAGACAAAACTCACATATGCAATGCCAACCTCGTGGAAGGGTATACAACGTATTTTCTCCAATCACACCTGGAGTATGGATATTATTGCTGTCTGGAACAAAGAAGCAAAACAGCGTTAAACTGATGGCTCGCCAAATTGGCTGCAAACACTGCAAAGGGGTATCCCAGAAGCAGTTTGGGAGAAAATCAGCACCTCACAAGGGAGGACACAGACCACATCACCAACCACGTTTGCCCCCAGTACTTCAAATAAAAAAGCGAGGACGTCACTGGCCAGGAAAGAGGCCGAAACGTTAACGTCCACCTCCAACCGTGGGGCGTTAAGCAGTTTGAATTGAAGTGCCCCAATTGGAAACTGCTGAGTACTCGCAGAAGTACTCTAGTTCTTGGAGGCGAGTGCAACCGAACGTCAGTTAGTACTCTCTTGGCACAGCCTGCGCTGTGCTAACCATCCTTTTTATGCTTGTGCCTTAGATGGTTGGCAGCTTAATTTTAAGCCCTTGCTCTCCTTGACTTCAGCAACTTGCTGCCCTTGGCCTGTTCCTTCCTGTTTTGTGTGGTTCCAGTGTGTCTGTTTCTCCTGCCCCTTTTTGTGTGGCAAGCTCAGCTTTTGTTGGC
>Ga0307963_1002864_pt1 | contig 13668 bp, 12 predicted proteins | sample OrgLakmetagen594_FD_201829 | JGI IMG/M metagenome (GOLD analysis project Ga0307963, IMG submission 201829) | Saline water microbial communities from Organic Lake, Antarctica - #594 | ecosystem: Environmental > Aquatic > Non-marine Saline and Alkaline > Saline | place: Antarctica: Organic Lake...
TGCTCTTGCGAGCGTGGGCCAATTTCTCAGACTGTGGTTTTTCAAGGAGGGTTTTTCTGTTTTAGGCAGGAGTTTTCCTTTTCCCAGTCTTTTAGGTTTTTTTCCTTCATTCTGTCAGGCCCTTGCTGAGGACCGTGTAACAACCCCCACCAAAAAAAAAAAAAAAAAATGTTAGGTTGGGTAGCAAGCAAGAGGGCAGTGTGTTGTTGGCAGTCACTGTGTTTCTCAGATCTAGGCCTTGCTCTGATAGTTTATCTGCGCTGTCTATGTCAGTGTAGGCAATTTGGTTGGCTCCGCATGGTCCCTTTTGTAGGGCTTGGACATTCAGCACACCCACTTGCCATATTTTGGCGTTTTATAATCATGTTGCTCATTTTAGTGTGTTGGCAACCTGAGAGTATGTTAAGCGCACTATCAGTGCAAGGGCAGGTGGGGCAGTTTGCATTGGGAGAGAAGCTGTACCGGTAGGCGTGTTTTTTATTAAAGATTCAGTGCGGTACCTCATAACAAAAGAAAAGAAAAACTACGCAGGCAGTGAAAAATACTCCCCACATGAAGTTAAGGAAAAGTAAGCCACTTTGGTACCGAGTACCGTAAAACTCCTTTACCGGCAAAAAAGGCCCAGAGAGGTCCAACAAAGTACCAGAAGGAGGAAAGAAGTCACAAAGAGACTGGAGTACCAGCCTCAAACAAGAAAGAGCATCAGGCACAGACATTGCAGAGCTAAGCTAAGGATCTACAGGGATGACCACCCATCTCGGCCACTGCCAATCCACAAAAACTACCGAGTCTCACAGCCGCCCAGCCCTACAGCACTGAACCTGCCGTGCTACTCTACCAACACAGTCACTTGTTGCAAGCCTGTTGAAAGGTCTACTAAGCACACTGCTTGCACTACCTCAGCATTACACCGCTCCCTTGAGATGAGTTCATAACATCACGCTTTTTGTAGAATTTGAGATTACTATTGTTCCAGAAAGCGTTTGTGGCTTGTTAATTGACCAACATTATAAGATCCTTCCAGTAATTGTAATACCCTGTGTCTGTTTTGGCACTCCCCAGTCTGTGTGATTTGCACACTTCTGTTTTCAACTTGGCCTTTAAATCAGAGAGTGCACGAAGCCTATGTGTAGTTGCCCCTCTTCCGCTGGGATTCTCATCGGTGTCTTTAGCCGCAAGCCAGTTAAGGTGTGTGTATGCATTACCGTGGAGCCGGAGGCTGAGAGTGCATGTCATGATGACCTCCGTCATGCAAGGCAGAGTGTTTGGCAATTGCGTCTGCACATTCATTTCCGGCAATGCCACTATGGGCTTTTCACTTTATAGAAGCAGATATGGTGAAGCATATTGTATATGTGCACCTGTAAATTTGGACTCTGAGTACTCAGATAATAGTTGCGTCCCTCAGTGCGACAGTCCATGTTTTAATGTGCCCCAAACACATGGATGATGATTTCCCCCTCTTTGATTTAATGCGGTTGGTTGGTCCTGGCAGAGCTCCTGTGCTGCAATGTACAGCGACATCGTGCCTTTTTCCCCTTTTTTATAATCCTTGTCTGTGGTGCTACAACGAACACTCCTCACATTTCAACATTGATTACATACGCAGCCAGGCAGTCACACTTTTTGAATGATGGTTTTATCTGTAACCTCTGATGTTTCAGAAGGAAGACAAGTTTCCTCACGGCTGTCTGTACTTTGCACCCTGTCTGTACTTTGCATCAAATTATTTGGAAAGAGAGGCATGCTCTAGAGGCATGCATGTCTGGATTGTCATTACATAAATGCAAAAGCGAGTGCCGTTGAAAGGCATGGAATCATTTATATCTAAATTTGTTTAAACAAGCTGAGGTTTCCGAAGTCACGACCACCACATCGTGTAAACATTCTAACTAAAGCAAACGCTACTTGGCGGCCTGCCGGTGTGGCCAAGCATGTCAAGAAAGGATGCAAGCACACTACCACAGCATATGAAAGTAGCTTGTGCACCCCCTACAGGTCGCTCACATGGTACGTAACCAGTGAGCCCCTCATCCGTCTCTGTTTGTCCTCCATTCGTGCACAACGAGGGCCCAAAGCATGCACTCAAGCCAGGGGCCCAAAACACGGCGCGTGTGCTGCGCAGCATAAGCGGCTCCTCACAGAGCGCACTCGCCCCCATTCCATTCATAATCACTCACACACTGAAGGCTCTTGCACTCCTCTTCTATCTGACCACTTTCTACACGACACCAGGCCTAGCTTCTCCACTGTCCCCCCCAACTGCACCTCACACTCAAGCACTCACACCTAACATGGTGGGGACTATGCTAAGGGAGTGCAGTTACACGCATGCTGCGGGAGCGAGGTCGTGGGGCGATGGAGGTGGTGGTGGTCGACAAGAGGCCCTGCACTGGCTGCCTTAAGCCCGGATGGGCATAGGCATCTTGGAGAGCATCAGGTGGATGTGCTGGTTGAGCTCGGGGGAGATCTTGTTGTTGTGCTTGAGCACCTGCGGTGTGTTGAATGGCAACATTGTCGGCTCTCGGATAAGAAACAGAGGAAGAACGCTGACGACTTGAGGAGGGTGCGGGGGTTGAGGGATGACCTTGAGGGCAAGGGCAAGGTGCCTTGTACTTATTATTACAGGACAACAAAGGATTGTTCTGGTTGGGGGCGGTGCTACCTCTTTAAACCTCGTCAGATGATTAAAATGATGAGACGTCGCCCTTTGGAACGCTTGATGCATGTTAAAGACAGGGAGCCGGGAATGCCTGGAAGCTCAAATTAGGCAAAAGGATTGCCTAAGCCAACCGCGAGTAAAAGGAACATGCACAAGTCTGCCAACCTTTAACACGCCCTTTTGGTGCACACAACACGACTTGCGGCTTGTGCTGTGCCAGTAGATACTCTACACAGAATACATAGCCAATGGCAGAGCCTGCGGCAGGCCTGCTGTCGTTCACCAATTTACACGAGACATAATCAGAACACAGCAAACACACACACACAAAGAGAGGGGGGCGAAGTGGGAGACGCGGGCAGGTAAGTGTACATGCAACGCAGGCGTGTAGACATGAGCCCCAAGAGCAAGCACACGTCGTTGTGGTAGAGCTGTGCACGTGAACATGCACGGCGTTACTGCACAAGGTGATGCTGAGGTCCACGTGCAGGCAGAGGCAAGCAGCAGCTGCTTGCTCCCTTGACGCACTCTTATTCGTGTTGTTGACCTGAACTCGTGCGCATTCAATATGCACCACGCACGCACGACTTTTTGTCGAGATCTGACTTGTACACGAGCAAGTAAGTCCACAACAAAGACAAACACCAGCACGTCTCACCTTGTAGATGTCTGGGTTGGTGTGCTGCAGCACAACCTGCTCAGCCTTGGTGATGTCGGCCACAGCAACCTTGTCCATGTAGCCCTTGGTGGCGGCGTAGATAACCACGGTCTGTGCGTGCGTGGGTAGGTTATGTGTGTGTCGTCATGCGTGTATGTGTGGTAAAAGGAAAGCAAACTAACTGTTCTGCCTTGTTCATTGGCTAATTAGTGCGAACATGTACACGCATACTGATACCGGCGTGCATGCAAATACCAGTCACAGTTGGGGTTTGTCGCCGTCCAAAAAAAGACCCCTGTCAGAAGCAAAGGTGTTTTAGACGGCAAGAAGTCCTACCTTGGCTTGCATTTCCTACTTGTGAACAAGAAATGGTGGGCTGCCACCAACAGAAATGATTGTACAATGGATCCTTTGTGTACTGCACAATGGTTATTGGCTACATTAGATGTTCAGGCCCTTTGACATTGTTAGGGTTGGCCAGAACCATATATATACGGTGTAGTACGGTGTTTTTGGCAGGGAAATCACCGATATACGGTTGTATGCGTGTAAAATACAGCTGTTTCATTGGGTTTTAGCGGACATGCGGGGTTGTTTGCCTTAGTCAGAATTGGGTGAATTTAGTCGTAGATAATCCCTTGATTCCAGGCTTCTTGATCACGCGTTCCATGTCGACATGATTCGCGTGATCACGTCGACATGACGCGATATGATAACCAGGGCTGTGCAATGACACCGCCATAGCACTTTTGCACTGTAACTACGGTACGATTGACGGTCTGTACTGTCAGAATGTAAAAATGACAATATTTCAGAAATGACGGTGTCTACCGTCCAGACGGTCGTGGGGACTGTCCACTGTAAATACTGTGAAACCCACCGTCAAGTGCTTTTTTTGCTGTAAAAAGGGGTTTTTCATCCTGGTCAAGACAAACTTTTCGCTATCCTCTTCCTTTCCATTTCCTTTCATCATTATACCTATCGTTTGTTTGTACTAATAACACACATGCAACAATTAAAAACGAGGTAAAAAGGTCAAAATGGCCATTTTGGGTCAACTTGCTAGAGCACTAGAATCAATTGGCACATGTTATCGGTATCCGCTTTTGCTGTACATACACGGTTCTGGCCAATCACATTTCATGTGTCACGCCATTCCCATGTGTAAAAAGGAAGGATCTTGAACGCGGATAGGTCCATTTTGTGCCTTGTATAGTACAAAGGGAGAAATTGGACCTATCCGCGTTCAAGATCTTTTTACACATGAGAATGGCGTGACACACGAAATGAGGAAGGAGGATACTCCATATTGTCTTTGACGAACGTGTTTAAACGTGTCAATACAATTGATGTTTGGCAGCACAGCTTATTGACCAGAAGGTCAAGACAAATCATGATTTCTGAATTGTGATAGGCCAGAACCGGGTATGTACGGCAAAAACAGATGCCGATTTCATGTGCCAATTGATTCTAGTGATTCTAGTGTTGTTTGATTCTTAGTGAGATGCCAGTGATTCTAGTGTACCAAACAGATGCTTCTAGTGGATTCATACACCCATTGTTTCAAGCGTTGTGTACTGGTGCATGTGAATTATGCGGAAAATGCATCATAACATCGCTATGCTCAAGGGTATTACTAAGACTTTCCTCCGGGCATTTCCCGGGCATTTCCAGTGAGGGAATATGCGGGCAGATGTTGAGGATTATGTCAGGCATTGTGATGCTTGCCAGGTGAGTAAAGCGAGCACTAAGGCGTATGCAGGAAAGTGGCAACCAGTATGGACTTTATTGTGCCAAAGACAGAAGCTTTCTAAGATGGTGCACATCCCCACGGTTGAATCGTTGGATGCCTTGGGAATTTGCAAGGCATTTCAGAGATTGGGGTTGCACGGTATGCCAGGCTTGGTGCTGCTCAACGCAAACCCAAGAAATCACAAGATTAAAACCTGCTTGTAGATAACCGTCACGAACGAAACCCTTGCACAATGGGAAGGGGCTGGTAAGATCAAGGCCAAGAAAACACAATGGCCAAGATATTCGTCAGAGGGGAGACTGGGCTGCTGACAGTGCTACCCCCCAGAAAGAGAGAGTGGAAGCAGACTGGCTGCTACTTTCTTACTACCAAGCGAGCCTCATGTATTAAGCTTGAAGCTCTCCATCCCCTCAATGATATATTCGCGCAAAGTGTTTCAGAGATCAAATTGCATCCAAAAATTGCTGAGACGCAGGGAATTCGTGTACGTTTCACTAGCACCAGGTGCGTATCACTTCTGGAGCAGCTCTACATTACAGAGCAAAAATTCGACCAATGACACTCCAAGAGCCGCCTGGGTTTTTGCTACACTCCTAAGCAAACAAAAAATGGTCCCACCAGGATTCAACCCCTTCGCTCAAGGGGCACTCCGCACTGCAAAAAACTGTCATAGCACAGCCCTGATGATAATGCGAACAATGTCAGACCTGGTACCTGTATTCAAGAAGTCTAGGATCAAGGGATTATCTACGACTACTTCACACACCTGCATCCACACCACCTCCACCCCCACCCCCAATCTTTTCAAACATTCTAAATATGTTGCTGCCGTTAAAAATGTTAGATCGACCCCCACACCTTCACCCCCACACACCTGCTCCTCAATGGGCATGGGCTTGAATTGGCCCTGCTTTAAGATCTCCGTCAGACGGGCACCACGCTCCAGCACGTACTGAGTGGCGGCATCCAGATCAGAGCCGAACTGCGCAAAGGCAGCCACCTCTCGGAACTGTGCCAGCTCCAGCTTCAGGGTACCAGCCACCTGTGTGCGAATGTGTATGTGTGTATGATGAGCGTGCGTGCGGGGTGCAATGTGCGCGACACATGTTTTGAATGACAAAAAAATCCAGAATATGGGCTTCAGGGTGACAGCCACCTGTGTGTGAATGTGTATGTGTCTATGATAAGCGTGCGTGCAGGGTGCAATGTGCACGACACATGTTATGAATGACAGACAAATTCAGAATATAGGCATGAGTGCAGCCTTTGGGGGAAAGGGAGGCAAGACTCACACCACCACCCACACCCACACCCTCTCTCTCTCTCTCTCTCTCTCTCTCTCTCTCTCTCTCTCTCTCTCTCTCTCTCTCTCTCACAAACACACACACACACACTTTAGAGGTGAGGGCGTGTGCAGCGCACCTGCTTCATGGCAGGGAACTGTGCAGCTGAGCCGACACGGGACACAGAGAGACCGACGTTGAGGGCGGGTCGGATACCCTTGTAGAACAGCTCTGTCTCCAAGAAGATCTGGCCGTCAGTAATGGAAATGACGTTGGTGGCGATGTAGGCGGACACATCACCTGTGTGTGTGTGAGTGAGTGAGTGAGTGAGTGAGTGAGTGAGTGAGTGAGTGAGTGTGTGTGTGTGTGTGCACGCACCTTTGGAGCTGTAACAGTATCTGTGTGGGAAAGAGAGGCCTTTTATGTCTTAAGCCCACAAGCTGGATGATCGTCGCACCAGGTAAAGCACACACACACAAACGCACACGCATACACACTCACTACCTGGTACCCTGATCAATGAAAGGACTGTCAAGACCATCACAAGCACTCCCGCACAAATCAAATGCGCACGCAATCGGCGCAACAAAACCCACACACCACGCACCAGCCTGGGTCTCGACCACGGGGAAGGCTGTTAAGGAACCACCGCCCATCTCCTTGGACATCTTGGCAGCACGCTCCAGCAGACGGGAGTGCAGGTAGAACACATCACCTGTACACGCGAGAATGTTGGGAGACGCGCGGGAAGTTAAAGTGAGGAGTCTGCTTGACTTGTACGGCGAAGATATGGTGTAGGCAGGAATGCAGAACCGATAATTCTGCTCGACTTGTACGGCAAAGGTATGGTGCAGGCAGGAATGCAGAACCGATAACTCTGCTTGACTTGTACGGCAAAGGTATGGTGTAGGCAGGAATGCAGAGCTGATCACTCTGCTTGGCTTGTACGGCAAAGGTATGGTGTAGGCAGGAATGCAGAGCTGATCACTCTGCTCGGCTTGTACGGCAAAGGTATGGTGTAGGCAGGAATGCAGAACTGATAACTCTGCTCGGCTTGTACGGACAAGATATGGTGTAGGCAGGAATGCAGGATTGGTAATTAAGTTCACACCGCAAGCAGTTGAAACTTGCTCTCATGCCCATGCAAGCCTTCCCACTGTCTGTGTCTCATGACTACCACTACTTACATTACCGTGAAATTTTTGTCACAAGCATGCTAGACACTTTTGTCCAGCTTGCACCTTTTCAGCTCACACCTTACTTTGGAAGTAGCACGCACTATTGGACAGCATACCCTTAAACTGCACCACGTGGTTTGCCTCTATCTGAGTCTGTAGTCTCATACGTGTATTGGACAATTTCTGCAGACGCTGCCTTGGCTTGTTGGAAGGCGGCCTGACCTCACACCGACCCACGGTGTAAAACACTCACACACACAAGCAAGCACACTCACACACAAGCAAGCAAGCACACACACACACTCTCACTCACACACACACACGATATGTTCCTCACCAGGGAAGGCCTCACGACCAGGGGGGCGACGCAGCAGCAGAGACATCTGACGGTAGGCCACAGATTGCTTGGACAAATCGTCGTAAATGATCATAGCGTGCTTGCCAGTGTCACGGAACCACTCAGCCTGTGCGTGTGTACGTGTGTGTGTGAGCGTGTGTGTGTGTATGCTCTTAATTCGTGCCAGCAAACCCTCTGCTCATACATGTCAGGAGCAAGGCTACTTTTGGTCAACAAATAGGCACATTAATTATACCCTGGACGGGATCTTTAACTGGATTGATTTCACAGCTCAGGAATAAAAACCTTCTTCTAACGCGTTGAATCAGCAACTTAGTCCCTTCAGCAATTTAAAAGGTTCCGGTCTGTGTGATGAGCAGTGTGTACAGGAAAACCGGAAAGTTGTAGGCAGCAAAACCAACATCTGACAAGGATCACAAAGGAGGTCTTATGGAACAGTAGAGGCGTCTCTCCTGACCTGTATACAGTCATGTACACTCTTACACACACATACATAAACAGGTGTGCAAGCGTAGATACGGTTCCGGCCAAGTTCAACGTTCACTTCCTGACCAAGCCTTCCTGACCAAGCTTAACATGCAATCAGGAGCCTGTGGGACCTGCAGCTTAACTGTCTTAGGATGCGTACCAATGATACAAGGCACCTTGACTGTCCTAGGATGCGTACCAACCATGCAAGGCAGCGCCCAGCAACAGGAGGTGTGTTGCAGCAGGAGCTCAATGTAATTGCTGATGCAAGCACAACAGGTGCATTGAGGAAAATACAGCTGGCCCTCGCATGTGCCTTGCGGGCATAATAAGCATCAAAACCAGGCACAGAGCTGCCTGCGCAGCGTCATCTGCTGACATGTTGCCTTCTTGGCAGAGAAAGGCTACATAACCCAGACGGAAGCATCCACGCCCACACCTCGAGCGTGCTACCACCTACTAGTCTTGTCCTGATGAAGTGTGGGGTGTGTGGGGTCAAGCGCTCAGAGTTTTTGCCACACTCACCATGGCGCAGGCTGAGTAAGGGGCCAAGAACTGCAGGGGGGCGGCATCAGAGGCGGTAGCGGACACCACGATGGTGTTCTTCATTGCACCAGTCTGCGAGAACTGCTTGACGAGCTGCGCGACGGTGGAGCGTTTCTGGCCGATAGCCACATACACACAGTACACGCGCTTGGCCTTCTCCACCTCCTCGTTCACACGCTGTGTGTGTGTGTGTGTGTGTGTGTGTGTGTGTGTGTGTGTGTGTGTGAGGGCAGACGTGCTTGTGCAATTCTGATTACAATTGTCCTTGGCCTTATACCAACTGTTCTGGCTACAGTTCCCTTATGGCGAAAGGATAATTAGAACCCCAATCAATGCCACACATCATCAGGCATCCACAGAACGCCACAGGCCCACCCCCAGCGTGGTCCTACCTGTAACTACCCATATGCACAACACGCACACAAAAATAAACAGCTCACCTTTTGGTTCATAATGGCATCAATGGCAATGGCGGTCTTTCCGGTCTGACGATCACCAATGATCAGCTCACGCTGGCCACGGCCAATGGGCACCAGGGCATCCACCGCCTTCATACCGGTAAACAGGGGCTCACGCACGGAAGTACGGGACACAATACCTGTGTGTGTGTGTGTGTGTGACGTACCAAAATTCCAACCTCGTCAAATCACAAGGAGCCTGGTCTAGTCTCAGTGGTTGTCCAGGAGGTATCTTGCAACGTGGGCAACTGGAGTGTTGCATACTCTTGAGTGCACAAAGGTTAACGTGTGATGAAGTACGCAACACTCCAGTGCACCTGCCTACATTGCACAATACCTCCAGTGCGAACGCAGAGACGTAAGACTAGACTAGGCTCCTTGCCATTGTCACCAGATCCCAAGTTGCTATTACTAGCGTGTAAATAGGGCCTACTGTGCTCCAATCAAACCAAAAACAGGCAAATCATACTTCTCCTTCACCTCTCTAACACTAAGCCCCTATGACAGGAGCAGGTGCCGTTCCTGCTCAGCAGAGTCGCACTAATGAGAGGCGCAGTGGAAAAAGTTGAAAAGATACGCGTGTGCCCTGACATGGTTTGCGCACCTCAATTTTCACACGCATTGACGCCCCGTGATCAAACAGCCATGCTGAGCATCCTGATCAATGGCCTTGACCCCAATCAGGGCACCCCCCAATGCTCATCACACTCACCTGGGGCTTTGACCTCCACCAGGCTGCTGCGCACGTTGGTCAGGGGGCCCTTGCCGTCGATGGGCTGGCCTAAGGCATCCAGCACGCGGCCCAGGTTGCCTGGGCCGATGGGCACGTTCACAATCTGTCCGGTCCGGTACACCAAGTCGCCCTGGTGGATGTCCGTGTCCGCGCCGAAGACCACGATACCGACGTGGTCGGACTGCAGGTTCAGGGCCATACCCTTCACGCCACTGTCGAAGCACACCAGCTCACCGGCCTGTCCGTCCGTGGAAGGAGGGTGGAGGAAGGGAGGGCCGGGGGGGAACCAATTGAGTGTTGAGTACCAAGTGATGACTTTCCCCTGCTTGCTTGTGTTTGTGCAGGGCCTGCTGCATGGCAGATGCAATGCTACGTGTGCTCCTGATGCAGTGTTGCTCTAAAAGCATAGTGAACGCATGTGCTAGATGGGAAGCACACACAAATTGAGCAAAACAAAACCACAACACGGGGCTAGCCCACCTGCACGCTCTTCAGCCCGTACACGCGGGCAATTCCATCTCCCACGGACAGCACTCGGCCCAGGTGCGTGACGGGGGGCTGGTACTGCTTCTCAAACTCCTTCACGGCCGGGATGAGCTTGGAGGAGACGTGCTCTATCAAGTACTTGCTGGAGAATTTGGGCTGCAAAGCTGCGGCCGCGAACTGGCGGGCTCCCAGGGCGATGGGCGCGATGTTCCTGATGGTCATCAGGCGCGTGTGTGCAATCGGTGAGGACAAGGGCGAACATCAGGGGCAGTGCAGAGAGTCAGAGCAGGCAGAAAGAATTCTTGTTTGATCGCGCAACAGGTAGTTACACCACTGAACGAGGGGAGAGAGAGAGGGCAATTGCACCGTGCAAGAGAACGGAGCGAAAGAGGCAATAGTGCACACGACGAACCCTCCTCAATAAATCATTCGACCAGTAAGTACCTGCTCAGCACGGCCTCAGCAGCGGCGGGGGCATGGGCACCTGGGGGCAGGAGGGGCGTGTGAACATTAGCGTGTTGTGCTGCTGAGGGACAGTGCACATCCATGCATTGGTTCATCCTCTACTGATTGCTGCTGCCTCTGACACTGCTGCTACTGCTGCTGCTGCTGCTGCTGCTGTAGAAGGTCAGGTGTGGGAGCGTGCAGGAGGACATAAAGATGCATGCTTTCGCACGCTCCGACACTGCCGCAGCCCTGCTTCTGATGCTGATGCTGCTTATTGACTGATGCTGATGGGCTCCAGACATGCTGATGCTGCAGATGAAGAAGGACACAGGACAACCAGGGGGAAAAATACCTTGGGACAGCACCCGCCCAGCTAGCCTTGTTAGCTGGTTCCTCATGCTGCTGCTGAGCTAGAGACCGAGGCTAAATAATTTTATATGCTAGACAGAAAGGAAAAAGTGGAACTTGAAAAACAATCTGGCCGGAAAGCCATGCATATCTTGTCGAAACTGTGTTGAGGCAAATGTCAAAATGATTTTTAATCCATCCATCATCCATCCAGTTATATATGACATTTGCATCAACAGCCACACACAAGACACCACAAGCGGTATGCTCATGGTGGACGGGGCACACAGACAGCTAGTGACACGCAGTTTATCGGCAAGCAGTGGGACTATGTGTCAAAGGCTGCAATGGTAAAATTAATCATCACACGCACACAAGAGCATGAGTCTGCACGCTTGCAAGCATGCTCATGGCATTTGCGCAAAATGTGACAGAGCATCATGCTGCAGGCCTTGCTTGGGTCGTGTGTGCACTGAGACTCAAAAGTGGCTTAAAGTTGCAAGTAAAAGGGGGGTTTGAAGCACGTCCGATTGTCGCGAGGAGGGACCCAAATCAGACCACGTCCGATTGTCACGAAACTTGGTGTGCAGGGTTTTAGGGGGTGGTGATTCCAATTCTGGGCACCGTTCTAGGAATGGTGCATGAACAATCACATGAGTATGATTGTGTCAGTTTGGGTGTGTGCTTCTTGTTCTTTAAAGAAACAAATTTGTGCCCTTCCACATGCTTAATGCCTTCTACTTGCATACATGTAGGCCAGCTTTTAAAACCTTTCTGAAAGATTGCTGGACCCTGTACGCACGCTTGATGTGCAAGCAGAGCTCACCTGTCATGGAGCTGCACAACATGGATGGCCAGATTACACACAGCTAGCGCAGATCCTTGTTGTCGAGAAGTTGCTCCCTTCCGGGCACATGGAGCAAGCAGGGGAGGCTATGAAAGGGCGCTATGTGGCTCCTGTGTCTCAAGAGGACCCTGACGATGAGTATGGGCTGGTAGGGGGTGGTAGGGGCATGCAGCATAGCGAGGAAGGCAACAGTGATGCTAATGAGGAGTGATCAGGGCTAGGGTGCCGCAGCAAGGAGAAGCAGCCGCAGGAGGTTCCAGAGGGGGTCGTAAGAAAGGAGGGGGGAACAAGGCAAGCAGGAAGCTCTTCTTTACACTTTCATGACAAAGGCCCAGCAGTCTTTTATGTGCAAGATTGGACCGTGATGAGATCATTCAGCAGGCTGAAGCACAAGCTGTGCGGTTAGAGGAAAGGGAGGGTATTTCAACTGTGAGGCGGACTGCCCTGGGAGCATTAAATGTTCGTAGAGTAGCAGACAGGAGACAGAAATTGCGCCGTGCAACGAGTGCAACCAGTGGAAGCCAAAGAATAGGGGAACACCAAAGACCAGGTGAGGCCAGTGGGGTGAGTTGGGTGTGCATTATGGTGGTGGGTACGATAGAATTGAGCACACTCTTGGTCACAAAGTGCTACTCACAAGATGCATGTTTGCAAATTTGGCTCTTGTTATGAACCAGGTGCTGCTTGATCATTATTAAAATGAAATGGCTACCAATGTGTTGCGTGCAAAGTCAACATGGATCCCATCATGGAATTGAAACGCCAAGCACAATCAATTTCTGGCAGCGTCTTTTAGTGCTCATCATTGCTGCAAGCGTGCGCTACATTCTACGTGAATATTGTTGAGGGCTGCCTATAGCTCACTTGCTATATACTATATACTATATACCATACAGTCAGCGTGCTCTGAGATGTGCCAAGTGTAACATTCCAGGCGTTGCATAAATCACAATATCTAATATTGTGTAATTTACCAGCCACACTAGTGGTTTTCACAAATGTGAGGAAAGGGAACTTTCCCCGGGCAAAGTGAAGGAGCAGGCAGTATTAATATAATAAGAAATATTGCAAGAAAGCCTTCTTTGACGGTGTGGCTCGAGTGCGGAGAGCCTACTTTCTCACACAACACATCCAGGTGAGCGTGCCACGATACACTCCCTGCTTTACAACCGTGACAGTTGGTATCGAAGCCAACGAACAAGTGAGACCTCGGGCTCATCGCCACGCACACTTTCGATCCGCGACCACGTCGCTAGTCAGCGGGAGCGGGAACAAGCTTTCCCCTGACTGAGGACGCGCTTGCTCGCTCCTCGTGTCCACGCACACTTTCGATCCGCGACCACGTCGCTAGTCAGCGGGAACAAGCTTTCCCCTGACTGAGGACGCGCTTGCTCGCTCCTCGTGTCCACGCACACTTTCAATCCGCGACCACGTCGCTAGTCA
>Ga0307963_1002865_pt1 | contig 13667 bp, 10 predicted proteins | sample OrgLakmetagen594_FD_201829 | JGI IMG/M metagenome (GOLD analysis project Ga0307963, IMG submission 201829) | Saline water microbial communities from Organic Lake, Antarctica - #594 | ecosystem: Environmental > Aquatic > Non-marine Saline and Alkaline > Saline | place: Antarctica: Organic Lake...
TATCCCTGTGCGGGGTTGGTGTAAATTAAGTATTTCCAGGGTGCGGGGTTGATGCGGGAGTGTGAAACTAAAATATTTTTTGGGGCTGCGGACTGAACCCAAGTCTGTACGGTACTTACTGGACTACCAATGAGTACTTACTGGATTACCAATGAGTTGCCAATGGACTACCACTATATTACCAATGGATTACTCCAGGACATGCATCTGAGGATGTGTTCCCCTTACGCCAATTTGAACAACCATACCTGCACATGCACACACGCATGCATGCACGCACTCTCTCACACACACTCTCTCTCTCTCTCTCTCTCTCTCTCTCTCTCTCTCTCTCTCTCTCTCTCTCTCTCTCTCTCACACACACACATACACACACACCAGTGTTTCTTTTCAGGGCGATGCGTCGCTTTTTAAGCATTCTGTGTCGCTTTTCAGGGGTTTTAATACGACACAACAAAGCGTCGCGGGGTACCCTGTATCCTGTATCGCGCGTGTGCGGCATAGAAATTTTGGGGAGTACCTTGTCGCTTTTTAATATTTCTTCAATAAGGTGTGCCTGAATGAGCGGGAAGAGGAAGCTAAGTGACTTCTGGGGCCCTCAGGCCCCAGCCAACCCAGCAGCAGCACATGCCCCATCCAGCCATGCCAATGCAGCAGCAGCAGCAGCAGCAGCAGCAGCAGCAACATTAGCAGCGTTGGTCGCACCCGCCCGCGCACACACGCCCGTGCGTTCCCACCCGCACGCACACTCCCACACGCACACGCATGCATGGAAAACCGCGCGCACAGGCATGCGCGCACACCCACACACCCACGAAAGCACACTTTTGTTTGTCTAAACATATAACATTACAGGCGCAGCCAAAAGTTTGGCCGTTTTTTTTTGGGAAAGGCTTGCGCTACACACTTTTTTGGCTAAAGCACCCTGCGTAGCATTTAAGACCTAAAATGCTACACGCCCCAAAACCTTACAAGAAACACTGACACACACACACACACACACACATACACACACAGATCAGTGTGATCATGGTGGCGGGTGCTTCGCCCCAGCTCGCCCGTCTCCAGCCAGCCAGGCTTGGCTACCACTGTGGTGTGCTCCTGTGTTGGTTCCGCATGATTGGGTGTGGGCAGGTGAGATATAGTATGACGTGCAGGTGTGGTTGTGTGTGTTTGTGTTTGCGTTTTGGGTGAGGGAGTGTGGGTAAGCTGTGTTGCTTAGTAAAGCATGCATTGCAAACGAAACAGCAACATGTCCTAGCTCCAGCAACACGCAACACCGCTGCACGAACAAGATAAGCAGGTGCAATCAGGATGCCGTGCTCTGTTGATTTAGCTTTTGGTGGACGGCATAATGAATGGTATAACTTTTTTGCCGGTGCCTGTGTCGTTGCCTTTGCGTGAGTGTGGGTGTGGATGTGGGTGGATGGCTGGGTGGGCGTGCGTGCGTGCGTGGATAAGTGTGGGTGTGGGTGTGGGTGGGCATGTGCGTGCGTGCATGCATGAGGTGTATGTGTGTGTGTGTCTGTGTGTGTGAAGCTCCATCCCATCATGGGCATCACCGGCCATCCAAGCTCACTGAAATTTTAGCGCCTCCTCTCTGCCTGCCATGCTTATTTCGCTGACTGCTTTGATTTCCTGAAGGTGTGCGGTCCCATCTGGCTAGCATCTCTGGCAGTCCTTGCGCTCCTGGGCCTCGTCAACACCGTTCCTGTGGCATTCATGTGAGTTTTACAAGGAGCTGCATAAGTTTGCACAAAAGGCTTTGTTTTAAAACTTAAGCTGTGTAAGTAATCCTCGTTCCGCTCTTGTTCAACTAGCATATTTAATATGCATGCTTGGGTACTAGCGAATTGTACGTTCATTTGTCGACTCTGTTTGTTTGGCGCTCATTTACTTTCCGACAAACTATGTCATTTTCATTCAGCTTTTGCTCAGCCACTATCAAAAACATTTCCTCCTCTCTTTTTTGATTACCACCCCTCGCTTAGCACTAACCCTCCCACACCCACAAATCCTGTCCCTCCTTGCAGCCTGCTCCTCCACTTGACACGCATTCTTTCACACGCACTTCATGACCTTTTCTCCTTTCTTGGCTATCACCCACTCATAGCACGAACCCCTGCAGCCTGCTCCTCCAATTGACACACATTCTATCACACCCACTTCATGACCTTTTGTTCTTTCTTGGCTATCACCCACTCATAGCACGAACCCCTCCCACACCACAAACCCTGCCCCTCCTTTCCACTTAGGCTGCTCTTCCACTTAACGCGCGTGCTCACTGGCGCCACGGTCAAGATGGTAGAGAACGTGGACCCCAACGAAGCCCGTGCCAACAACAACAGGGACAGAGTTAAAGAAGAGCAGCAGAGCCGAGCAACAGCTGCAGCTGCACCTGCCTCAGGAGCAGGTCCCAGCAGTAGTAGCAGTGGGGGGGGGGGCGCTATCGGTAGCGGCAGCAACAACAGCAGCAGCAGCAGCAACAGCGGTGGCACCAGTGACGGTCAAGAGCTGCCACAGCAGCCACTCCCGCAGCAGCAGCTGCAGCAACCGCAGCAGCAGCAGGAGCAGACGAGGCCCTCGCTGGCGGTCTGATGCACACAAGCCGCGCATTCTGATTGAAGTTCATGGGCCGCAGCAGCCACAGCAACAGCAACCGCAGCAGGAGCAGGCACGGCCCTCGCTGGCGGTCTGATGTAGGAATGCAGCATATGTATGATCCAAGTTATTGGACCGCAGCGGCCCTTTCTTCCAGCTGATGCACAGAAGCAGCACATTCGTTCCAAAATTATCGGGCTGCAGCAGCCGTAGCAGCCCGGCGTTCCTCAGCAGGAGCAGGCGAGGCCCCTCATTGGTAGTCAGATGCACGCAAACTGCGCATCCTGATCTAAGTCATGGGCCGCAGCGCGAGTTGCTTCCCTGTGGATGTACTTGCCGCGCTTGCAATGTAAATTACTGACTACTTACATATAAGCTTTCACCTCGCCTATGTAGGTAGCCCTTGGATTCCTGCTAGCAATGCCACATGTCATACGTCTCTGCTTAAGTTGAATGCAAGTGTTGGTGCTGCTTAATTTCACCTCCTGTTGGGAGGGCAACTATATTTGCCATACCTACCTTCATGAAATTGATAGTGATTGATGTACTATATTCTGCTGATGGCAAGATCTAGTCCTGTTGCAGTTGTATCACACACACCTTTGCTTGCAATATGTAGCTGTATGTCCTGTATGTAGTAGGTATGCCCGAGATAAGGGAGGTCCAGAAATGAAAGAAATGAAATGAAAAAGGACTTGAAAGAAGACCACGTTTGAGGTAGTAATGCAGACGAGGAACATGATGCTCGAGATGAGGGAATTTCAGGACCAATGCATTGAAGGGTGTACAATAGGAGTGGATGGCACTTCCTAAAAGAATAACGCGACAAAACCTCTCAAAAGTCTGGGTCTTGATTTCAGAAGACTTAAGAAACCTGCTTTCAAGCTCCATATGCTTAATTTTGATTTTGGCGTGTTTACAAAGGTCAAGGGGAGATAGCAAACTCCCTACTACGAGGATGGAACCGTAAGTAACAAAGTAAGAAAGAAGCAAGAGAGGCGGGCTGGAAGGAATAGATCGCTTGACTACGCTGCTAAACTTGAGCATATCCATACCAGTTGAACTTAAGCATAGTACACACACACACACACACACCACACATGCACTTTCCAGTATTTTTATACTTTCAAGTATTGATATCAGGTCATTAGAAGCCGCCAGGGGTTTCAGGGAGGCCTGCAACCCTCATCATCCCATTGTTTTTACACACCTATCTCTTTTCTTTGGGAGAGAAGTTTTATGGCACTCAATACCAAAGTGGTTGTTTCTTTTGAGTAATATGGACAGTCAATGTGCACCTGCAAAATTTATGTTCTAATTTATGAAGGGATCGCCAAATATGGGCTTTTCTGGGTTGGCTGGTAGATATTGAAGTATACTTCAAGCCGCTGTGCCTTTAAGAGGTGAGAAACAAGGTTGTCCTTTATCCCCTCTCCTCTTTCCCTTTTTATCAATGATGATGTGGATGAAGAGTTTGGGGGTGGCTTTGTGGGTGCTGCTACTGGCACTGAGGGATCGAGAGCAACTCACATGCTTTATGCTGATGACCTGACCCTGACAACTAATGACTCAGTCCAATGTTGAGTGAGCGTAGCAAATCACCGTCACTGCAAAGTATAACACTCAGCACAACAACCAATGTTAGCGCTAAAATTGTATGCTGCCAGGAAAAGACACAGTCAATGTGCAGAAATCCTATATAGTTTATTTTATTGCTTACCGGAGTTCTGCAGTGAGCAGCCATGCCTTTGTAATCCAAGCTCAACTATATTCAGTTGCTTGAACTTCTCTTTTTTGGTGGAGGAATTCTACGTGCGTACTTAGTGCCAACATGACTCCTTTTTACAACAAAGAAAGCGCCTTTCACTGCTCGTATTCAAACCTATTGAATTCTCTATTCCACAAGGGAAGAAGAAGGCAAAAGGAGGCTATGCTTAAAGGACCAATTAAGTAGCATGCATCGAGCAAGGTAGTGCACGCCCCTTACACAGTCATTTGAAACGACTCATTTCCCATGCTGCACGAACCGCTCCAAAGCACTGAGTGAACACACATAGTGGCTGTGCCTATTAAGGTGCCATTTACATCCTCATGTAACGGGATATATGTTCACTCTTCCAGCTGCACTGAGCGAACACACAAAGCGGCTGTGCCTATCAAGGTGCCCTTTACATCCTCACACGTTCACTTCCCCACCTGCACCAAGTAAAAGCGTGCAGTGGCGGCTGTGCTGTATGTGTCCTAATTCATTACACACCCAGCTGCACTAATTCAAAGTCCTCTACAGCGCTGAGGGAAAGCGTGAAGCGGCCTTGCCTCCCTGGGCTGTAGGTGCAAGGGATGATGACGTAGGGGGTGCCACCCTGCAGGCAAAACAATTGATCAAAAATGCCCGTCTGTACGTGCAAGGGGTGATGACACAAGGGGGACATCTACCTGCAGATAAAAAGACACAGACAGGATTCAAGAAACAGGGACGGGCTTAGCTGGCTCCATCACTTGTTGACGTACAGAATCTTGATTAGGGATAAATGATGTAGGAGCTGTCATCAAAAGCGTATCAGTAGCAATTGAGAGGGAGCCTGTATGGGCTATTGGAGTGTGTATTTGATGTGTGGGTGTGTGTGTGTGTGTATGTGTGTGTGTGTGTGTGTGTGTGTGTGACGACGAGGAGGATGGGTGAGGTATGCAGCACGCAGGAGCGTTTAAAAGTTGCCCGTACAGGCTGTGAAGAAAGCACAGGATAGCAGGTGCAAGAAGGCGCACATGCTGTGAAGAAAAATATAAGGTGCACAGGCTGTAACAAAAAAAAGGGTGCATGTACAGGCTGTGAAGAAAGCACAGGAAAGCATGTGCAAGAAGGTGCGCATGCTGTGAAGAAAAATAAAAGGTGCACAGGGGGTAACAAACAAAGAAACCGCACAAACTGCGAAGAAAGCACAGGAAAACAGGTGCAAGGAATGCACAGGCTGTGAACAAAGCACTGGGTGGTAGGTGCAAATGTGCCAGAATTTTAGCTTTACCGTTCTGTTCTCACCAATAGGCATCAAAAACGCACCTATAAAGGCACTGCGTGTTTAATAGGCATCTGGTGCAGCCATTGCTACTGGTACAGCTTTGTTATTTCTCTCTTTCCAGTGTGTAGTACGCACGTACCTTTAAATTGTATTCAGTGCTATTTGTGTGCGATGTCATAAACGTGGACTCTGCGACTATGGACCTGCAAGCATATATAGGAGAGGAAATGTGTTGGGCAAGGCGTAGCTTGAAGCAGGCATTGTGGACATAGTCAAGATCAGGCTGACAACTACACAGAAGCTTTGAATGAGCATGGGCGCGCAGGCAAAGGTGAACAGGACAGGTCAGTTTATCAAGAGTCTCAATTACTGGGTGTCCTCCACTGGTGGTTCCAATGTAAGTGCATATAATGCATGCTTATGACAGGGCACACAATCAAGGCATGAGTTAATTGACCCATGCCACGCAATCAAGGCATGTGTAAATTGACCCAGGCCACACAGTCAAGGCATGTGTAAATTGACCCATGCCACACAATCAACATGGGTGTAAGCTGACACATGCCACACAATCAACACAGGTGTAAGTTGACCCATGCCACGCAATCAACACAGGTGTAAATTGACCCATGCCACGCAATCAACACAGGTGTAAATTGACCCATGCCACACAATCAACACAGGTGCAAGTTGACCCATGCCACACAATCAACACAGGTGTTAATTGACCCATGCCACACAATCAAGGCATGTGTAAGTTGACTCATGCCATGTGCATGGAACCTCTTTTTCAGGGTTGGCCCGGACCATATACATGCGGTATCTATACGGTACTTTTTGGTAGGGAAATCACCAAAAACACGGTTATATACGGTGTATATGTACAGTTCCAGCCAGCCCTAGTCTCTTTTTGTTTCCATTCTTACTTTCTTAGATCACCACGGATCGCCCCAGATGCATCGCTGGCTTGCAGGATGTAGAATCCCAGCATGTCATCCACGCCACAGCTGCCACTCATAGAAGGGCGCTGTTGGCTGGGCAGTGAGGTAATGCCTGAGAGAGTGAGGTGTGCGGACGTGTGTGTGTGTGTGTGTGTGTGTGTATGTGTTGAAAGAAACAGAAGTAATACACACAGAGAGAGAGAGAGAGAGAGAGAGAGAGAGAGAGAGAGAGACAGATAAGATAGAAAAACAGAGAGAGAGAGAGAGAGAGAGAGATAGAGAAAGAGAGAGAGAGAAAGCCATGAGGAGCGACACACGCTTACACACCTGTTCCTCTTGACGCGGTTGTTGGTCCTGAGCAAGCAGTAGAAGGACGCTGGCGTGAAAGTGTTACTCTGCAAAAAAAAAGCAAGGGAGCCACAATTGCGTAAAAAGGACCAATTTGGGAGAGGCACGTTTAAAGTCGAGACGCAGGAATTACAAAAGACTTGTGGCGCCAAAAGATAGGGGGCATGCTCTGCCTGTGTGGTGCTTCTAATCACAAACAGGAGGTGCAGTTGTATTGAGGGTGCACATGTAGTCGGAAGGCAAGAGTTGTTGGGTGGTTTGGCTACACATGGTGGGGAGTACAACTGCACGATAGGGGCCCTTGCAGCGATCACAGCAGGTAGCAGTGCAAGGGTAAGCAGGTAGCTGTGCAAGGGTAAGCACAGGTAGCAGTGCAAGGGTAAGCAGGTAATGTGCAAGGGTAAGCAGGTAGCTGTGCAAGGGTAAGCAGGTAGCAGTGCAAGGGTAAGCAGGTAGCAGTGCAAGGGTAAGCAGGTAGCAGAGCAAGTGTAAGCACAGGTAGCAGTGCAAGGGTAAGCACAGGTAGCAGTGCTAGGGTAAGCAGGTAGCAGTGCAAGGGTAAGCAGGTAGCAGAGCAAGTGTAAGCACAGGTAGCAGTGCAAGGGTAAGCACAGGTAGAAGTGCTAGGGTAAGCAGGTAGCAGTGCAAGGGTAAGCACGGTGGGAAGACCAAACCTAAGGTCAGACAACTTTAGGGTTGGCCAGAACCGTATGTAAGCACTGTATGTGGCTGTATGTACGGTGCTTTTCCTGCTAAAAACACCATACACACACCGGATGTTCGTGTACATGTATGCAGGCCAGACCCGTATACATACACCGTGTATTTTGTGATTTTCCTGCTAAAATACCGAACATACACCGTATACACAAGGTTCTGGCCAACCATGTATACATGGTTGGTTCAACTCTACATACAAGTTTGTTATAAGCCATTTGTTATAAGCTAGGTATTTGCAATAAGAAATGGAATAAGCACAAGCGTCTGAAATAGCCTGCACTTCATCAATTGCACCGGCATTGGTATGCACGCCCCATAGGTGCCGCAAAAAGGCTTATGTGGAAAAACCGTTCTTAAAATAATCATACTTTTCAGAGCGTGACCACGGACCTTCTACTATTCTTGGCTCACATTATTTATTATTTGAGCCGTGTGTGTGTGTGTAGCGTAGACCAAAGGTCCGTGGTCTGGCCAGTATCCTAGAAGGCACGGGGGCAACTCTGCTGATAATGTGTGCCTTCGCCGCTCAGCAGCAAAGACCAGTCGTTGCTGTACAATCACATGCAATAGCATCACCACTTCCACGGTGACGCTAGCATTACATTGCTCCTGTTGCCCCGTACCCTGGCTGTCGTGCATGGGCTCAAACCTTGATGGCTGCACATGCTTGAAACGTTGCGCTGTGTTGTTGCTTGTTGTGACAAAAGCGTACGTATTACTTCACATCTGACGGTTCACTTGAAATTTCCCTGCTGAAACTTTGTGCGTGCCTCGCATAAACGTGGATTCGGCCTCCATTAATTATGACGTGACATCCTGAAAACGAAAGCTCAAGCCGCCCGCACCTAATCTTGCAAGGCTGTTCTAGAGCCAGCAGGTAGCGCGGATTCTTACGCCACGTGGCATGCAGGTCACAGCCCCCTCCACTCTCTCCCTTCCACGCGCCCTGTGGTAGCATGAAGCAGCGCACATAGCCAGATTGGTGCAAAATTAATCAGTTAGACTCTCAACAACAGCTCTTTGCTCTTTGTCTGGAAAAAGTGGCGTGCAGGTCACAGCCCCCTCCACTCTCTCCCTTCCACGCGCCCTGCGGTAGCGTGAAGCAGTGCACATAGCCAGACTGGTGCAACATACTCGAACTATAATCTCAACAACAGCTCTTCATTTGAAAAGAGTGGCGTGCAGGTCACACCCCCCTCCACTTCCTCCCTTCCACGCGCCCTGCGGCAGTGAGACCATGCACAAAGCTGGATCTCAAAGTACACTAACACAAGCCTTCACTTACTGTGTCTGTGTATAATGGGATAGCTATGCATGGGCATGCATGCCCTTTTCCGTTTCCTGTTTCCCCATCCTGCACAGAAGAGTGCATGCTCACTGACATTGACTGAAACTCTCAGGGACAGTGCCACCCCCCCCAGCGTGCAGAACATACATTGACCCAGACTCGCGCACATTGCATACATTGCTCGTTCTGAAAGCATAGCCATACGATTAAATATGACATCACGACCGCAACGTGACATCACGACCACAACGTGGCATCACGACCACAACGTGACATCACGACCACAATGTGGCATAAGACATCACAAAATGATACAATACAATAGCCACTTCGACACGATATAATACAATATGACATCACGACAAACGTGACATCACGACCACATCACGGCCACAAATAGTAGTTGGCCACACACCATGGTTACCCCCACGACCACACACCAATGGCCCAGGGGCCTAGCACTGTGGCCGACCTTCCCTAAATGCCGCAAGACAACCTCACGACCACACGATTTTCAGTTCAACATCATGGTCATACCTGATTGTGATCATAGTTTATGTTCTCGGAATGTGGGTGGGCAGTATACAGGTTGGTAAGGTACATGGTCAGTCAAAACTACCGCCTTACTACAGGCAGAGCCTTACCTTGAGAGCAAATTCCACAGAGCAGACCCTTTCTTCCTTTATAGTAACATTGGGGTTGACTCCACAACCTTCCTTGTTTTTGCGCTCACATACACACACATACACACACACACAAACACACACACACACACACACACACACACAAGCACACATACACACGCACACACACAGACAATACAGCCACACAGCTATACAGCGAGACACACACACACACCTGTAACACCACGCTTTTCAACTCTGGCAGAGGGACCAGCTCCACTGGCACCCCACTCAACACGGATAACTCAAAGGGTGCTTCCAAGCCTGGCTGAGCCAGGACAGGTACCTGTAAAGAAGCAGAGAGGAAGGGACAGGCAAATACAGCCAAGGTAACTGTGACGTCTATAGGGTAATGACTGTGATGTTTATCTGCTTATAACTGTAATGTCAATAGGGTGGCGACTGTGACATTTATAGGGTGGTGACTGTGACGTCTATAGGGTAACGACTGTGATGTTTATCAGCTTATAACTGTTATGTCAATAGGGTAATGACTGTGACGTCTATAGGGTGGTGACTGTGACGTTTATAGGATAATGACTGTGACGTCTATAGGGTGGTGACTGTGACGTTTATAGGATAATGACTGTGACGTCTATAGGGTGGTGACTGTGACGTCAATAGGATAATGACTGTGACGTTTATAGGATAATGACTGTGACGTCTATAGGGTAATGACTGTGACGTCTATAGAATAGTGACTGTGACGTGTGTTGGGTAACGACTGAGATGTTTATCGGGTAATATTGTAATGTCTATAGGGTAACGACTGTGACGTCTATAGGGTAACGACTGTGATGTTCATCGGGTTATAACTGTAATGTCAATAGGGTAATGGCTGTGACGTCTATAGGGTAATGACTGTGACGTCTATAGGATAAAGACTGTGACGTCTATAGGGCGACAATGCAAATAATCACAGAGCGTGATGCTGAAGGACACGGCTAGGTGTTCAGCGTATTTTGTTAGGGTTCAAAGGAACACACGATCCTCTTTTTTACACACACGTGCGACATCTTTAGCCACGTATCAGCACGTGCAGCTGGATCAAAAGCAAGCCCGCGCAACAAGCGCGACATGATAGAGCGCGACCAAGTGTTGAGACTTTTTATCCATTTGGAGTGTCAGGGTGTGGGAGACACAAAGAGTGTTGAGATTTTAACCACGCACCAGCACGTAAGGTGTCCCTGGCTCTAGGGTGACAGTCATAACAGCATCGTCCATGGAGGAGAACCCGGACTCTGCAACTAGCTGCACATGCACACAATGTATGAAAATGAAGGAGAAACGGTATGCGGAGAGGGTTCCAGGCACGCGGAAATGGTACAGACAAGCAAAAGTCACGACAGCGTCGTCCACAGGCGAAAAACCCAGCCTCTGTTTTTGGCTGCGCTTGTGCAAAGTAAAATTGAAAAGCATCCGCATACAACTGCAATAGGGGCATGAGAGATTATAGGTTTCTAAATGCTAATATCCAGATCTAGCTTGTTAGCTTTCAGCTTCAGACACATACAGGGCTGACCAGAAAACCAGTTATATGAATATGTGGTTGTGTGTGCGTGTGTGCGTACGTTCATGTGTGTGTGTGTGTGTGTGTGTGTGTGTGTGTGTGTGTGTGTGTGCAGAGATTATAGCAGGACACTTCTTAAATGTACAGTCATATGCAACGGACGACTTTGACCAAAGTACATGTGATACATACAAACACCCTACTATAATAGGAATGCACACACATAAGCAGATGCATGCCCACCTCCTCTTTGTTTGAGAGCCCTGTCCTGCGACCACAATTGCTCTCATCGCCTGCCTCTGGTCGGCATAAGTACATGCCCACGCACTGCATGAATAAAAATGGTAAAGCAATGTGTAAGAAAACCAGGCAAGATTGAAAGTCTGGTTGGCATAAGTACATGCCTACGCACTGCATGAATAGAAATGGTAAAGCAATGTGTAAGAAAACCAGGCAAGATTGAAAGTCTGGTCGGCATAAGTACATGCCCACGCACTGCATTAATAAACTGATAAGGCAATACATTAAGGCAAAAACAAGGCAGAACCAGAAGTCTGATCGGCATGAGTACATCCCATAAAAACCAAATGCGGCATGTCTGCATGGACTTCTTGCAATAAAAGACAAACATGAGGCGCGAACTGGCGTGTCTGTATTATTTCATTTGTTACAAAATGAATAAAATCACTTTTGAACCGGACGGGGTCAACGGAGGCCCCCAATGGGGGTACTTTTGAAATGTGAATTGAGTATGGGCGCCCCAGCTGGCAACAATCAAGCTCAGTACCCAGAAGTAGCACCTGAGCTTGAATGTTGCCAGTAGAGGCAAAAATGTCTGTTTGCCTGCGGCGTGAACCCTGTTGTTCACCACAAAATCTCCATAGCAAGCCACCCACATTACCAAATCACATAAATTGTTGGTGATATAGAGTCCTTATAATAAACAAACATCATTGCAGAAGAAATGGAGTGAAACGGTCAACTAGCTAGTTGGGGATGTAGGCCAACATATGCCGTTTTCCCATGCAAAGCCACCTTCTTTAGGTTTTGGTGGTCAATGTGGGCTTTCAGCCAAGCCAATTTGCACACAGAGCGACCCACATGAATCCAAGCAAATACCCTTGTAACTCATAATGCCAGCTTCAATTTGAAGCAAAAATGGTACCAATCGGATAAAGGAGCACTGGATGGCTGGCTTCCGAGCGCAAAAAGGGCACAGATTTGGACATTTGCTCCGTTGCCCCCCCTCTGCTTCTTATTATACAATTACTTAGCCCATGCAGTGCAGATAATGAGACAATATTGCTGTTGGTATGTCGATGTGGGTTTAAATGTTGAATTTAATGCACTTCTCCCCCCTTTGTGTGTGTGCGTGAGTGTGTGTGTGTGTGTGTGTGTGTGTGTGTGTGTGTGTGATATCTCTGATCAGCATCAGGACGCGGCTTCGCAAAGCAGCAAAGGAAGCGTGCAGTGACGAGTATGTGAGGTCATTGATTCAATTGCACGAGGCGTAAGTTGCTACGAATCATGAGAATCGCACGTGCACATAGTATGATTGTAAAGAGTAGCAGCGGAACTGCTAACGTGTTGGTTGAGCTGTCCATCCATTATGGGCACAGAAAGCGCAAGCAACACAACAGACGGATTGGGCAGTGCATGCATGTGCTTGCAGCGCGTGACCAAAATCTGGGAGCAACCAATGACGGTGCAACAAACAATGGGTGCGACAAACAACACCACGTCCTGCAACAAACAACAAACAACACCACATCCTGCAACAAACAAAAACAAACAAACCCACATCCTGCATCAAACAACAGACAACGCCACGTCCTGCAGCAAACAACAGACAACACCGCGTCCTGCAACAAACAACAAACAACGCCACAACCTGCATCAAACAACAGGCAACGCCACGTCCTGCAATAAACAACAGACAACACCACATCCTGCAACAAACAACAGACAACGCCACGTCCTGCAACAAACAACAGACAACACCGCGTCCTGCAACAAACAACAAACAACATCACAACCTGCAATACACAACAAACAACACCACATCCTGCAACAAACAGCTCCACGTTTTGGAACTGACAGTGATGCAATGTTGGTGAATTGTGCACAGTATACCATACCTCGTCTAGGGTGTGCAGGGTCTTGAGCACCAAATACCGCACACCACACATCCTTTGCATTTTTGAGCATGTTAGCAAAACTGTGTGGTGCGACATTGTACCTGATCTGAGGCATGCAGGGGCTTGAGTACAGCATACCGCACGTCCAGTCTGGAGACGGTCAGCACTACCTGCATTGCAGTGCAGTGCACGAAAGCAGCACAAATCAGCTGTCACGTGATTCAACCTGATCTGGGGTGTGCTGGGGCTAAGGTGATCTAACTCGGTCTGGGGTGTGCCGGGGCTTAAGTGATCAAAACTTTGGTCTGGGGTGTGCTGGGGCTTAAGTGATCTAACTTGGTCTGGGGTGTGCTGGGGCTTAAGTGATCTAACTTGGTCTGGGGTGTGCTGGGGCTTAAGTGATCTAACTTGGTCTGGGGTG
>Ga0307963_1002870_pt1 | contig 13660 bp, 15 predicted proteins | sample OrgLakmetagen594_FD_201829 | JGI IMG/M metagenome (GOLD analysis project Ga0307963, IMG submission 201829) | Saline water microbial communities from Organic Lake, Antarctica - #594 | ecosystem: Environmental > Aquatic > Non-marine Saline and Alkaline > Saline | place: Antarctica: Organic Lake...
CCAGCCCCAGCCCCGCCTGCCCCTGCACCCCAGCCCTAGCCCCAGCCCCGCCTGCACCCGTCAGGAAGTTCCAGCAATGGAGGGGTGGTTGCAGTGCAAAAGTGTAAAATATTTAGGGGGGCCGGTAGCACATTTTGACCATAAATGTGTTTTATCAAGGGGGCGGTGGATCCATGGACGTACAGTATATACAAAACTTAGGCAGATAAATCACAAAACATACGGCCATAAACGGTGTGTATATACGGTTTTAGCCAACCCCAGATACATGTAAAAGTACACGTGTACCTAGGTACGCGGATATCTTAGCAAATTTTCGCGTCAGGCGCGAAAATTCTCAGGAGGGCCTTATATATAATATATATAGGTCCGTCCTGGAAGCAACTCGCAGCAGGGAATTAAGCGCGCATACCGTCATGTACGGTGTGGCCAGCCGTATGCATGGCTATTATGCAGGACCGCTACAAACCATTACTGATGATCCGAAATTATGCATCTACATCACACACAGGATCGCTCCCTGAAGCGCGCCCAGGATGTGCGCAAGCAGCTCATGGCCATCATGGACCGCTACAAGCTGGAGCTGGTGACAGCTGGACGGCGGTATGATAGGATTTGCAAGGTGTGAGGGCTTGAGAATGGTGTTGCGTCTCTTAGTTTTGGCATGCCCGGTTGTTTATAACACGGGATGTGCGAGGGATCAAGTTTTTTTGAATGATGTATCATCGAATTGTGTCAAATTGACATAGGTGCAAGTCGTGATGTTTATGGCAGGGTGTGTGTGATAAGCGTGAGAGCTTGGGAGAGATGCTACGCGTGAGGCTGCCATACATAGGGCTCAAGTTTGGCAGGGTTTGCTAAGTCCTTCAGGCGAAGCAAACCATTTGGCACTGCTGCTGCTCAAACATCAGATGGATAGCCTCGTAATGGTCCCTCCCCTACCAACCATCACTAGCGCCCCCTGTCTGATTCATGTTTGCTGTATACTACACACGCACAGACATGTACAAGCTCATACACACACGTACACACACATATATATGCAACAGACATACATGCACAAACACACACACATGCACAAATATATATGCAACAGACACACATGCACAAACACATGCATACACATAACTGTTTGGAGCTTCACCCTTCCTACCTATACCTCAAGTCCACTCCGCTTGTGGTGCGGCCAGAACGTCCAATTAGATGCACCGTTCGCACCATTTGAATTTTCCGCACACCCATGCATACATATACCGGACATACACTGACAATTACTGGACACACCTGCAGATGCTCTGACTGGCCTCACACAAAGCAGGCCACTCACACCTGCTGATGCTCTGACTGGCCTCTCACACAAAGCAGGCCACTCACACCTGCCGATGCTCTGACTGGCCTCTCACACAAAGCAGGCCACTCACACCTGCAGAAGCTCTGACTGGCCTCTCACACAAAGCAGGCCACTCACACAAGCACCGTGATGACGAATGGGCCTCAGACAACGCAATACAACAAATTGTGCAAGTTGATTGTCTGTTCCCGTTGCCTTGACTTTTATAGGATTGTACACAAATACGTACACTCCCTTGCAGGCCATCACCAGTGGCTTCTTCTTCCACGCTGCACGTAAGGACCCCCAGGAGGGCTACAAAACTGTGGTGGAGCAGCAGCCTGTGTACATCCACCCCTCCTCCTCTCTGTGCCAAGCACAGCCTGACTGGGTAAGCACACGCATGCACACATTCACACACACATACTCACATGCACATGCACAATGTGTGCACATTCGTGGAGCAGCAGCCTGTGTACATCCACCCCTCCTCCTCTCTGTGCCAAGCACAGCCTGACTGGATACACACACGCGTGCACACACATGCATATTCATAAGGTGTGCACATTCGTGGAGCAGCAGCCTGCACACATCCACCTCTCCTCCTCTCTGTGCCAAGCACAGCCTGACTGGATACACACACGCGTGCACACACATGCATATTCGTAATGTGTGCTCATTTGTAGAGCAGCAGCCTGTGTACATCCACCCCTCCTCCTCTCTGTGCCAAGCACAGCCTGACTGGGTAAGCACACGCATGCACACATTCACACACACATATTCACATGCACATGCACAATGTGTGCACATTCGTGGAGCAGCAGCCTGCACACATCCACCCCTCCTCCTCTCTGTGCCAAGCACGGCCTGACTGGGTATGCACACGCGTGCACACACATGCATATTTATAATGTGTGCACATTTGTAGAGCAGCAGCCTGTGTACATCCACCCCTCCTCCTTTCTGTGCCAAGCGCAGCCTGACTGGGTAGGCACACACATATGTATTCACATACACAAACATACACACATATGTATTCACATACACAAACATACACACATAAATTTGCATACACGTTCACATGCACACATGCACATGCACTCCCGCACACCCCCTCACCAGCACAGGCACAGGCACGTCTTTGTGATATACAGAAGGGGGACTGTCCTGTATAATGTAGAAGGGGGAGCAGTTGAAGCTGGCTTGCCTTATCTAAATGCACTTTGACACTGCTCTCCATCATTGTGAAAATTAAGAAACTGACGCACACATGCACGCATGGACAGAAAATGCCCCCCGCCTTTTTTGCAAAGCTTCGTTGACTTTCTGTGGCTTTTAGCCTCGATTGCACGCCACTTGCAACAGTTTGCGTTTTCCCTTTCTCTTTCAGGTCATTTACCATGAGCTTATCCTGACAACCAAAGAGTACATGAGGGAAGTGATGGCCATCGACCCAAGGTGTGTGTGCGTGTATGTGCATGCGTGCGTGTGTGTGTGTTTGTGTGTGTGTGTATGTGTGTGTATGTGTGTTTGTGTGTGTGTGTTTGTGTGTGTGTGTGTGTGTGTGTGTGTGTGCACGTGCGCACGCATATATATGTGTGTATATGTGATTGTGTGTGATTGTGCATGTGCTTGCGTTTGTGCACGCGCGCGCATACACCTGTTGTGGAGCCAGCATGCAAAACGCATAAGACAGAAAAGGATGAAAAAGAAAAAGTGCAGGCGGCAGCAACAGTCCCCACGTCAATTTAGAAAAAGGAGCCACCCGGTACCACAACAGAGCATTACTTATCACAAGGGAAAGTTTTATAATGTAACGGAAAATTCCAAACTACTCACACCGTCTGCGTCACTCATGTTTTTTCTCCAAAGGTGGCTTGTCGAGCTTGCACCGCGCTTCTTCAAAGCAGCTGACCCTTACAAGCTCAGCCGTCGCAAGCGCATGGAGCGCATCGAGCCCCTGTATGACCGATTCAATGACCCCAATGCCTGGCGATTATCGAAGCGCCGTGGTTGAATATGCTGTGTGTGTTGTTTGTGCTGAAGATTGGGCTGACAATGAAGCATGTGTGCGTTCTTTGCAACATTAAAAGAGGAGTGTGGTAGGAAGCTGGCTAGCGCTGGCAGGATTGAAAAAAGAACTACGCAGGCAGTGAAAAACCACTGCCTCCCCACATTAATTAAGAAAAAGGAGCCACTTAGGTACTGGGTACCGTAAAAAGTAAAAGTAAAGTCTACGCTGGAAGTCACCAGCGTGCATCAAGGAAAGGCTCTCAACTAGTGCTCACACTAGCCAGAGCCCCACGAAAACGAGAAAAAAGAGAAACAGCAGAGACTAATGAGGATCCGGCGGGATGTCAGCCATGCATTCCGGCCTGCGTCTAGCCCTCCTGAAGCCAGCCGCTCTACCAGTAACCCGCCCCCCCATCAGGTCCCCCATTATCACTGTTGTTGTTAAGGTGTATTTTGTGTCTCCGTAAAACTCCTCCACCAATAGAATAAGACAAAGATCAATGGGGACAGGAGGGTTGCAGGCTTGACCTGCCTAAAATTGGCTCCTGATGACAGTTGATATTAGTACTGGAAAGTATGCATCTGGTATGGACAGGTTTGGCAGCGTAATTAACAGAACGTACATGACGCTTGGAGGCAAGTTTCTTGACTCTTTGAGATTTAAGACCCAGTTTCTCCTTAGAAGGCAGCGTGTAATTGTTGTAGATGGTGCCACCCACTCCCAAAAGGATGGTGTGGAGGGTAATGGAGGCTCCTTAAAGGATGGTGCAGAGGCCTGTGTGCTGTTCCTGCACAGCGCTCAGCTAGTTCTGAGGTCTAGTGTCTTCACAGTAGTACTTGATCTTGGTGGATGTCACGTTGGAGAATGCTGATATCTTTGGGTTGGTGCTGCCAGGCACTGTCTGGGGAAGGTGAATCTGCTAACGCACCTTTAGCATCTTTGCGATCGTCCCAAATCATTTGCAATCGTTAGCATCTTTGCAATCGTCCCAGATCAACCAAAAAGTTGAGATCTCAATATCCATTCCTATGTAGCATATTTTTCTAGTAAATGAGCGTACCCGACTATTGTACCACAATATCTCCATCTTGATCTGTCCAAACATGTTATGCGTAGGGTTGGCCCAAACCGTATATGGGATTTCCATATACCGTATATATGCCGTACATGACCGTATATACACCGTATAATTGTAAATATTGTATACACGGAAATTTTGATATACTCACAATTAATTTATAAGGGGGTCATTTTGTAGCTCTTGAAGAGCTGAGCACGCATGAACCAATGTTTCATACCCAAAAAATGAAAGGCTGGGGCGGGAGCTAGGCCTGCTCGAAGCCAAAAAGACCAAAAAGTGGCATTTTTCAGTGCAAAGAGAGCAGAGCCATACATCATACAAAGTATTTAATGCAAATACATGCATATAAGTAAGTAAGAAAAAAAGGGAATGCTCAGTTCAAAAGCCACGAGAAGAAAAAGAATTGGACCAAAAAGAGCAAAAAACGCTTTTGCAAGGAATTGAACCCGAGTCTGGGGTGTACCACCTGCAAATACGGTCCATGTACGGTCATATACGGTCAGAAATCTCAAATACGGTACCGGATATACGGCGTACCGAGGATACGGCGTATATACGGTCATACGGTTTGGGCCAACCCTAGTTATGCGCAATGTAAGTAGATTCCGCTTGCGTGGGCATACTTTGAAAGTTGAGGCAGCAGCGTGGCTAGAAAATGGTTCTCGCGTATGTGACCGATGTCCTGGTGAAGATGAACATGCTCGGATTGAGGTGCATGCTCTTTTATTTTGCCAAGACCATCGAGTTTGTGAGCTGAGGAAACATTTTTCCCTTCTGATAACACCTTTTTGAGGACTTTTCAGCAGCCCAACCTATCTTGCTGCAACAGGTCAACAACCAACTTGTTCATGATTTCCTTCCTCAGCAGAACGCTGGACTTTTCCTTTACTTTCTGAGCTTATGGATTTATTTGTGGCTGGCCGAGACCAGTCAGCAGCCGATCAGCCAAACAACCTGGCTGAGAGTTATCCCCCATTGTTACCATTATGTAGCATTAGGGGGCGGTTACAAGCAAATTGTCTTGTACTTTTTTCTTTGTGAAATTTCCACTTTTAAGGAAAACCGTTGCGTTTTATGAGCAGGCTAGCAGTCGCACTTATTGAAGACCTTCTTTGTAAACGTTAAGGAAAGAAGTCAGCAATTACACGCAAAACGTTTTCGGATGACAAAAATATCCTATCATCGAGACCAGGAACGTTTTGACTGATGGCTTCATTCGTATACTCTATCATCGAGACCAGGAAGCAGCCAATCAGCCAAACAATTTGGCTGAAGGTCACCCCATATTGTAACTATTGTAACCAATTCAACTTGAGATTGGCTAAATATCCGGATACCCCGTTTCCCGTTTCCCGTTTGCTTTCAATCTAGTTGCAAAGAGGCAGTCTTTCAGCCTATCGCTTGTGGTGCCAGCCAGTACCCACTTTGCAAACCATTTGTAAAGGGTAAAGAGTTACATTATGTTACAGACACATGCAAGCGTAACAGAAAGAAACAATACGGAAGACACATTTATTCAAAGATAAGCCATGACCAAAGGCTATCTACAAAAACATGCATTCAAGGTTCAAACAGGCCAAGGCAAAAGACAATTACATGCGTTTAAGGGGAATTCACGCTTTTTTGTAGAGTAAAACATACAGCAATGTTTTACCTAGCAGTTTCATTGCATATCAGAGTCAACTCGAAAAACTTACAAAACTCTGATGAAAACAGGATGTCAGTCAATCTACTGCAGTGCGTTTTTTCAAAAAAGTATTCCAAAATGCTGGGACTAAAATACACACACAAATACCCTCTCACCCCTGGCGTAAAAGTCAAAAGTGTCATCAGATGAACACAGCGCAGTATGGCTGTACAGGGTTAGAGGCACTAGCAAAAGACGACAATGAAATGGAATCGAGAAAAACTACACGGTAACCAATGAAATGCAATCAAACAGCACGAGGCGCACTCCCCCATGCAACACAGAGGTGCGACATACCGTGGCTGTCTGGTTGTTGATCGAAAGGACAAAATCCAACATGCACGAGGGCAACACGCAAAATGGAGGCCAGAGCATGCGGAACAATGGAAAACATGTTGATCAAAACTCATGAGAAAGAGTGCCGCGTTGTGCCGTGCAAGCCCCTTTTCCTATGGAAAAAACGAATAGCCCAGTAAGGGAACTGAGCACAACACTTGTCAACATGCTATGCAAGTCCAGTCTTACTTAAAGATTGGATTCGGCAGGGATGTTTAAACACCAACGCTGTTGCTGCGGGCCCCAAACGACCTTGCAGCACTCATCTGACAATCACCGCCAAAGAACATATAACACACATATGCTCATCTCATGCTCAAACTAGCACATTCATAACACCCTGGAATGGCCCTGAGAGCATGACACACTACACACTAATGAATTTTGAAAACCCCCTACAAAAGTAAACAGATTCCTTGGTTTTGTTCAACCCCCTTCAAGGTTCAGGAAACTATTACACATGCAGACACACATACACACATGCATTTCAAACACTGTACTACAATAAGACGCAGCCATGTTTCAGGCTGTGTGTCCGGCAAGTAATAGCACTGACACCACAGACACATTCCTCAAAACTTTGATTGGATGGTCATCAAAGGCCTCCGACAGCCTTACCGAAGAAGGTACCAGGCATGCACATACCACAAACACGAGCGCATTGGCGCATGCACAATCTTCTCTTTGTCACTGCGCACTGGCAACATGATTGAGCACACTCTTGTCTTCCTGAATGCACAAACTCATACTACATCCGGCGCGCACACACACATACACACACACACACACAACTCAGTTAGTTTACGCGGTCAGACTTTCAGCCCTCACGGTCCTAGCACAGCAAAGCAGGGGTGCAGTGCTGGGAAGCCACCGAGCTGATGACATTGTCGTTGTACAGCATGTCCAGGTCCTCCTCTGCAACTGCCGCTGTGAGGTGCAGGCCAAGGGGGGGGGCAGGCAGAGGCTCAGATAAGTCAACCTGAAGGTACAGACAAGGTGTACTGGTTAGCGTGAGCACCTGAGACCAAGCCTCCTGTTGGGAGAACAGCTGCAGAGAGAGGATGAGCTGGTTAGCATGAGCATTTTGTTTGAGACTGAACTTTGCATTGGGAGCACAGCTGCAGAGAGAGAGGAAAATTGCTGGTTAGCGTGAGCGTTTGAGATCGCGCTTTCCATTGGGAGCACGGCCGCAAGGCTAAATATCAGGACTCATGACAATAGAATAAAGCATGTATGACTTGCTTCAGCGCACTGTTTGGACGCACACCTGAGGGCCACCCCCTGGGATGGGCAATGACTGGTCAGGTCCAGAGAGGAGGAAGCTGTCGATGAAGGAGGCAAAGTCAATGTCCACTAGCCCGTATTCACTGTTGCTGCAGTTGCTGCTGCCACTGTCAGCCTGCATTAGTCACAGTCAAAAGAGGGGGTGCATTTGAGGCTGTCTTGCTTTTTGAAGACTCGTTCCAGAACCTGAGAGGCCGCGTCTGTGCTGCCTGCTGTGACGAGACACCTCCAGCCCTCCTAAAATCATGCACGATGCTCACTTCATTTCACCCTCCCATTCTTCCCGTCTTCTTCTGCAAACAAAAACCCTACCTTGGCCGGTCCGTCGCCATCCACGCTGCTTGCTCTGACTGTGCTCAGGCTTGCAGCAGCAGCAGAGGGTGTGGGTAGAGGCATGGGGGGAAGGTCAGGCAGTTCTGACATTGGAGGCGGAGAGGGTGGAGCGGGAGGCAAGCCACAGCCACTGGGGTCAACGGCCCACGGTTGCATCCCTGTTGCTGGCGGAACTAAGCTGGGGCAGCTGCTGGTGTTCGTGTTCGTTGCAGGCGGGCAGTGCATGTAAGACATGGCATGCTGCACAGCCATTTGTTGCATCCAAAAGTACATGAGGGGTGGCGGGATGAAGGGAAGGGCAAACCCGGAGGGCATGGCAAACGGAATGCCAATAGCAGGAGGGGAGGAGGTTTTGGGCACGGCTGGCTTCTCAAGTGACGGGCGTGCGTACTCTTGGGTCTGGGCTAATGAGGACTGCGAGTGGGTATGCAGAGACAGCAGTGTGTCAATTTGCATACCTGCGTGTGCTAAGATCTTGGGGCCTTTCAAAAGTGGGACACGTCACTGAGAAACCCCCTACCGTTCTGTACTTAGTTGACCGCGCTACGCAAACTTTTTTGACCCCCTCGCGGTGTGTCGGGAGCACTTTAAATATAAAAGTGACAAGGGCCTCACGAAGCTCGCATTGTAATTAATCAATTAAAACTGAAACATGAACTGGGACAGGCCGGGAAAGTCTCCCAAGCCGCCCCTCAGGGCCCCCAAGGTGGCCAAACAGCTTGGGAGGCTGGCCCTCTATTGGGGAGGAAGGGCAAGAGAAGGGCGCCTTCATTCCCTTCACATGTGCACGCACGCACACGTACCCGCATGCACACACACATACACACACACACCTACGTGCATGCACACACGTACGCGCATGCACACATGTACGCGCACACACACATAAAAGTAAACAACGCATGCACACACGTAAGTACGCAACCGTATACACACGCACGCACGTACACAACGCATGCACATACACACACATACGTGCACGCACCTAAACAAACGTGCACGTAAGCGCACGCACGCACATGTACACACGCACGCACACGTACGTTTGCGCACACACACACACACACGTACCCGCATGCGCGCACACACACACACACACATGTATAGGACATGTATACATATGTATACACACACACTTACGTACACACGTATGCGCGCACACACACACACACGCACACACACATACGCACGCACGCATAAGTATACAATGCATGAACGCATGTAGGTACACAACCGTACAAACACACGCACGCACACACACACACACACACACGCACGCACGTACACACACACATACACACACACATACGCACACACACGCACGTACACACACACACACATACGCACACAAACACGCACGTACAAACACACACACACGCACACACACACACACACACACACACATACGCATACAAACACGCACGTACAAACACACACACACACATATGCACACAAACACGCACGTACGCGCACGCACGCATACGTACGCGCACACATACAGCGCACATATGCACGGTTTAGATTAGAAGGCCGAGACACACCTGGTAACCTTCCAAGCCACTGCCTGCGCTGGTGGTCGAGGCTGGGGATGCGTGCATGAAAGAGGACTGTATACTGTCCATAGAGGCTCGCGCATTGTTCCCGGCAGTCGAAATGTCGATGCTCCTCCGTTTGTTTGGCTGGTCTGGTTGTTCGAAGCCCTTTTTGCCATGCTCATTGTGCTGCCAGCATTGCTTCCCGTCCTCTGCTGCGAAAGTGATGGGCCTCTTTGCGCTCGTTGCCATTTATAACCTGAAATAGCACAAGTACTACGCCATTTACAGTAGATTGTAAGAAAACAGAGGAGCTGCGTGCGTGCGCGCGGGGGGGAACCTACAGTGATGACTGTAACGAACATACGTGGAATCCCGCACTGCAAGCATGGCATATGTATATAACAGTGGAATGCCGAGGCAGGGCCTTGGTGTCCGGCACTCGGGACGGGTGCTTTTTTTTGCACTGTGCCCTGAAGGCACGGCCCTCCCTTACTGCTAGCCCCTCAGACCCTCCTTTGACCATCCACAAGCCCAGAGTGCTCACCTACAGTAGCCCCGCTTGCCGATGAAGTTGGCGAGAGAGCTGCCCCCCAGTTCTTAAGGCCGGCTCCTCTTCCCCCTACTACTACTGCTCCTAAAAGCCAAGAACCCGTTATCAAATTGGCAAAAGTAAAAACAGGAGCAGTCCCAAAAGGTATTCGCATATGCGATACATCATTCTCTCTAACCACCTTGGACCTTTTCTGCCTAACCCAAACCAACAGCTATGAAATTAATTAACCCCTGCAGGCATGGCTTACTGAGCCCCATTTAAAACGAGGACAGACAGCGGTGCTAGACGGGACAGCGCCGGGGAAGCCACCGCTGAAACCTTGTTGTTTTCTGCCTACCAGCAACATGTTGCGTGCGTGTGACCATGTAAGATTACAGACGTCAATCCTTCTTAACTGACGCCTTCACTTATAGCAGAAGAGAGGTCCCTTAGTGGTGCCCTGCTTGTCTTAAATATCCAAACCTAATAAGCTTTGTACCCCACATATGTGTATAAGAGGTTTCTTGGGGTGATTGTAATTAATCAGGGCGTTGCGTGCAAAAGCATCCATGCCTACACCTTGCTTAGAGCGCTTTGGCATATACGATGATGATATGCATAGCGTGCCTTTTCTGGAATGTGGAAGAATGGAGTTGCCCCTGACTGTCTGCTGAAAAATTCAGGTACTCTGCACTGTGCAGACCGCCAAACATTCTGACCTTTACGTACTTTGGACTTTGCCCCCAAACGAACAACAGTTTGTGGTCTATGACATGCATCCTGTTGATCCTCTGCTAGGCTGTGTGACAGGGAAGTACATGTGTGAGTTGTTCTATGGAGAAATCTGCACGCTTTTTGGTGTTGGTTCGCTTGCACGGCTGTGGCTTGTATTTTCCTGGAGTGTATAGTTTGAGATGCTGAGATTGTATGAAGTTAACTTGGGGCTCTGCTTCCTGTGCAAACATCTGTTGGCCGCTCAACATCCTCGACCCCAGCTCTGCGCTGCTTGTTCACACTTTTGTAAGTTCAGTGACCATGCCTGAACTTACAACGTGTGGCTTTCTTCAAACTCCTTCATCTTGCTTTCTTTTTTGCCTTGACCTTAATCTACTGTGTGCTCTGAGGGAAAAGTTGCTTACCTGTTCAGTCGATTCTCAAGTGGTTTTTCAGTAGAGCTACTCGCGACAACAAGTCAACACCCAGGTGTTTTATGATTTCCCCTTGCAAAACAACAATCAACTTTTTCCTTTGAGCTCATGGATTGTTATAACTGGCGAGGACCAGTCACAGGCCAATCAGCCAAACAGTCTGGCCGAAGGTCCCCATGTAAAGCTAAATCTTTGGACATTGCGCAATATAATGAATAATGATTGTGCTTTAGAAAAGGCTGGTGAGGAAACCAGGTGGGGTGTTGTTACAGAACACGCGCATAGGCGAGAGAGAATGAACCTCCTTAACCGTTGGGCCTTCTTCCTCTTACTAGGATTGCATAGGATTAAAAGCATATTAGACTGATATTCGCCAAAAGGAAAACGTCTTATCTATTGCAGCTTGCATCGCATAGGACAACAAAAGGCCCTTGAACTGGCAAATGTTGTGCCACCACTGTACCAGGAGCTGCTAATGTTAACCGCAGTCTGGAACTAAAGAGGAACTGTGTTATTGGCTAGCCACAGAGAATCAACTAAAAGAGCTGCCATCCATTTACGGAGCCACAAACCAAAATAAATACTACTATGAAGTGACAGCCTGGAGAACCATGACAAAACCACTGCTGTACGCTGGCAGCTTATTGCCGTGCACTGATTGTTTCAGAGGCTGCCGCAGGGCATTGGGTGAGACTGGCAGCAGCACACGCAGAGAGGGGATTAGGGCCTGCACCATTTCCTGCAGGACAGATAGGTGCACAGGCGTTGCGTACAATTGGCAGCAACAGACGCAGACAGGGGATAAAATCTTGCACCAACTTTTAGGAGATTGCACACAGTAGGGTTTGAACCAGAGGAGTTTGACAACCAAGTAGCAACAAAGAGGAGGGAACAATGCAACTGAACAACAAGTTGCACTCTTCCGCCACCCCCTCTAGACATTTTGCAATGGACGTTGGCTAGACACACACTGAGGCACCAAAAAGCAGAGCTCGCATACTATTATCAGCAAGGCTATTTAGGCTGCAAGGCTGCAAGGCCACTTATAAGTGCATCCCAGGAACGGGGATGACGATATGAAGTGGCATTGCACGTGCAGAGGACGATGGACGATGAGGATATGGCTCGCAACATTGAGGAAGACTTGGAGAAAATGAATGAAAAGCACAATTTAAGCATTGAATGGGACTTGAAGTACACACAAGAAACAAGGCACATCTCTGCCGGAAGGCCCAATGTGCAGGACAGGAGAATTTGACGACGGTCAGGGCCGCCTTCCTTGCGTACAAGCACCATAAAAATTTGAATAGTTTGATAAAACAACACACAAATAACACGAGGGCGAGCTGCATAAATTTAGCTACTAGCACTTGTCAATGACTTTGAATGTTTAAAACGAGCCACTTATCTCGCGCAAGTAATGGGGAATTGAATGAACTTGCTTCAAAAACACGCTAGCACCTGTAAATTTCTTTGAAGCATTGAAGCAGTAGCCTGAGACTAGGTATCCTATAACATAACATAGGACACTCACTGAACAAAAAAACACAAAGTTAACTACCTGCGACTTTACTAGAGCCTCTTCGCAAAAGTCCGTGATGACAATAGGAGGAGACCCAGGAACAGAAAGGGCTTCTAGACTGGGAATCCATGAGGGATAGGCCACCAGGCCTGCAAAGAAACAGAGTTGAGAAGACACAAATCAAAGTTGCATTATCATGATCACATACTTTCCTATTAGCTTTCAATAGGAAGCTCTTGAGCCTGCTAAGCTGAAAATGTGTTTTATTTGTTCTTGTCATGAATTACAATCTGTGATCACTTGCTTTTTATTGCGTAGCCACGATGAAGAAGCTGTGATGCCTGGAAAGCTATGCAAATAAGTTGTATACCGTACGAACAATATGTCACGCCGCAAAAATATTGTTTTTGGGGGGTGCGGCGAGCTCACACCCCCTGAAATATATAAATAGTTGAGGGGGTGCGGATTGGTGCGGATTGAATTTAAATAATTACTTTTGAGTTTTTGACGAGTCATGAGTGGGAAAGAGCCCACGAGAGCCCCTGTGGGGCGTGTCCAGACAGGGATGGCCAGCTTCTGCAAGCCCCCCCCAACCGCCGAGCATGAGTGGGATGACAGAAAAGGAGCTGGCTGAATTGGTGCAGCCCCGCACCACACGATCCCAGACAGCAGCAGCAGCAGCACCAGCACCAGCAGAATGCCCAAAAAAGAAAAAGACATTGAAAGGCAGCGCAAGGACAGCAGCAGTGAGGGCAGCAGCAGTGAGGACAGCGAGGAGGGGAGTGAGGAGGAGGGGAGTGACGCAGAGGGGAGTGAGGAGGAGGGGAGTGACGCAGAGGGGAGTGAGGAGGGGGGCAG
>Ga0307963_1002872_pt1 | contig 13658 bp, 16 predicted proteins | sample OrgLakmetagen594_FD_201829 | JGI IMG/M metagenome (GOLD analysis project Ga0307963, IMG submission 201829) | Saline water microbial communities from Organic Lake, Antarctica - #594 | ecosystem: Environmental > Aquatic > Non-marine Saline and Alkaline > Saline | place: Antarctica: Organic Lake...
TGCTGCTGTCATTATTAATGCAGTAGGTGTGCACTCTTTTCTCTATTGCTCCCAAAGAGTTCACGATAATAGGGAGCTGCAACTTTACATGACTTAAGTAATATGTGTGTAAATAATTTTCAGGGCAAACGATGCAGTGTGCGAGCCAGGATAGCATCTCACGTATCAACGATCACTGGAACATCATACGCGACCAAAAGGAGTGATCGATATATGCCCAATACAACTAATCTTTGCAGCTCCTGGTTTCTTTAAATGCATGATTTACTGCGCTCCTCTGCAAGCGTATACAACTCTGTTAAAACTGTGTGCACTTGTCCACTACTCGTCTTGAACATCAGTGGACGTTAAAATTAACTGCCCTACAAAACTAACCCAGAAGCTACACTGTTCGGCTAGCCTGGCATGTTCTTCTTCGTACTAGCAGATGAAATTGAGCATTATATGTAACATCATCACTCCAACGAACTAGCGCTGCTGGTGCGCGTTAGACAAAGCCTGTGAAATAAAATTCTTCAGCTGTCCAAACCCAGAGACGCCCATTGGTGGCTGGTCACACAGCTCTGCTGGCGCTACTGTCAGATCATTCGGGTCAAGACCACCTGCGAGGCATGAGCGTGTGTTATGTACAAGCCAGCAAGGGGCAAGACTATTTATACTTCGTTGACTTCAGGACAGAGCCTAAATCTAGTTAATTAGTACCAAGACAAAATAGGATGAATGACTAGTAAGAAATTTTTAAGGAAACACAAGGCTTACGGCGATTGGCCTCCTCTGTGATCAGTGCTGTCCACTGCCGTGACACATTCCTCAAATGCTCCAACTGCCCGTCTTGATCCTGTGCAAGTTTAAAAATTGAGTTGTTGAAATAAAAGTGTACGCTGTTAATCCTAAACCCTAACCCTAAACCCTTAACCTAACCCTAAGTGTGGTCTTGGCCAGATCATTGCCCGTTTTAATCTTGTGCAAGTTTAAAATTTAATTTACTGTAAATTTAAGGTGTACGCTGTGTGGTCCCGGCCAGATCACTGCTTAGTGCGGTACTACAGATCTCTGGACCACTTAGTTCTAGCGACCTAACGCTTTGTTAAAAACAGGATCATGTTAACTATTTGTCTAGTGACCTAATGCACTGTTAAAAACACAATCGTGCTAACTACAGCTTCAAGGAACAATAATTGCGGGCAACAGATCATGTTGTACTGGTAAGCTCATATTTCAGTGTCATGGTTGATGTGCGAGGCACAGGCCTGTGCAAGCAGACAGCGTCCTTTGGTTATATCCAGCTCTGCTTTGTGTCAAAGTTATGACGCGCCAGTGCTTCAAATTCATTTGTTCCATCACACACACACACACACACACACACACACACACACACACACACACACACACACACACACACACACACTACACACACACACATGCATGCGCATACACACACCCACCTGTTTTCCTTCATCACTCGTGCTCGCCCTCCGGTGTACTAGCATTAATACAGGCCGGTGCAACTCCAGTGCCTGCCACACCTGCGCCAACTTGGCAGCTAGCGCATCCCTGCTGTGCTGCTGCTCCTGCTGCCGCCGCCGCTGCTGCTGCTGCTGCTGCTGCTGCTCCAGGTGCTGCATTTGTTCCTGCCGTGCATGGCTGCCATCATCAGGCGTGTCTATAACACCATTGCCCGCAGCACCTTTGCCTTCTGCTTGGCTGGCGGGCGGGGTGCTTGCAGGGAGGATTGGAGGGGACTTGAGAGTGGAGCAAAACTGCTCAAGGGAGTCCACGGTGAGGGTGAACACAAGGCAGGAGAGAATGCCTGCGTGAACACAAGGCAGGAGAGCCTTGTGTTGAGGAGAGCCTTTTGTGGAGAAGGCCTGAGAGAACACAAGGCAGGGGCACCTGAGTGAACACAAGGCAGGGGCACCTGAGTGAACACAAGGCAGGAGCACCTGAGTGAACACAAGGCAGGAGAGAATGCCCGCATCAAACAATGCAGAGCTAAGAGGGCACAGTATCAATGTGAGAGAAATTTAGTGTTGATGCTAGGTTGCGTAGGTGTGGGTCTTTTTGATGCTAGTTTGAGTGGATGGGTGATCAATGAGAACCACAAGATGTTGCTGTCGGGTAGACATATGATGAAGTGTAAGAAATAGGTTGGTGTTTTTATGCATGGTGCTACACCATGCAAAAAGGATTGAACTAACAACATGCCTCATAGGGGGGTTTGTTTTTTAACTCTCTTTAATTCCAGATCGTGCGTGTCCTTTATACTCAGATCATGCCCATCAAATTTAGATCATGTCCTTCAGAATATGAACACAGTGCAGCAAGTCCCAGCTGCATTGTTGGGATTGCATTGGGGTTCACCGTGAATTGTGCAGCAGTTTGGTGCATGTATTTGACATTTGAAAGATACACAAAACTGCAGCAACCATCTGATTCAGTGAGGTTGGTCATCCACTCGACATTGCCTTCTTGCTCAGCATCTGATTGATGATTGTACAAACCCACCTCAGTGCATCACCATTGCCTTATTTACAACCTCAGTATATCCTCCTGTCCCTCAGTCAATATGCTGCTTCACATTACCTGCGGTTCTAAAACATTAGAACAGCATGAACAACAGTCGCGCTGTTGCAGAGTGGTTCAAGATAGTAACGCACGCAAGTGGCTCCATTTCCTTATTTAAATGTGAAGAGTGATTTTTCACTGCCTGCGTAATTTCTTTTATATAATTACCACGCATCATGCATCCTAAACATTAAAACAGCATGATCAGCGGCCTCAGAAAACTCACACACCATGGCTGAGGTCGGTCACCCAGCTAGCAGGGGGCACTTTGGCATCTGGCTGTCCCTTGCCTGACCCATTGCCATCTCGCAAGGGGGGGCATGCCAGAACGGCATAGGCTGAGGGGTGGTGCATAATGGAGCGGATTTCTGTCCAGGATTGATGGCAGGGCACCTGAGGAGGGTCAGAGAGTCCCAAGCACACTTAATGTGCATGAAAAAGAGTGGAGCAATGACCGAGTGCTTGCTGTCAAATTGAGGAGGGTCAGTGAGCTCTAGTAAAGCTTTCGTGCAGGTAAAAGAAGAATGTAGTGCAAGCGACCGAGCAATCGCCGAAATCTTGTAAAATGAAGAAGAAGCTTGTGCTCTAGTTCCAGCAAAGTCCTCCATAATCTGGCAAACAAGGCAAGTACGGTATTAAGCAACATCGCTAAAGATAACTGCCTATATGGCAATAAAACAGTAAAAAAAACATCTGGGGGAAAAGCGTTTGTATGCTTTCAATGTTTCTGTTGAAGCCATTTACCTGCAATGAGAACCAACCACACATTTACTTCCCATGCTACATTTTTCGACAAAACACACAGGCCAATATTCAAAAGATACACAAACATCCTCAGCTAACACACACACACACGTTGTATGAGCATTAGGCTTTGCTTTCTGTTTGTCAGTTATCTTCTTTTTGTGCATAAGTTTCCATGAAACCTGCCCATTCTTATTTTTCTTGCTTTCCCTGGGAGCCTACTGCTTGTCCTTGCTTGGCCATCCAGCCCGTGCTAAACTTGATGGTTGACCAACCCTACACGGCTTGGTATTGACGGGCATGCCACTGGGACTGGTCAGTTTTAGAGCCTCAGCCAATACATAATTGACCATTGTGTCTCAGAAATTGATCAACCCAATATACCTTGGTGTCGATGGGCATGCCTGTCAGGAACTGATACACCATCCCTGCTCCTGCTCCAGGGAGGCCAGACACAAACACGTAGCGCAGTGCCTCATCCGGCTCAGCGTTTGGCCCTGCAGGACGCACGATGCCAACGACACGCCTCCAAGCAAGCAAGCGCAGCAGGAAAACTGCAGCCACCTGTGAATTAATTCGGCGGGCAGCCATTAGCGGGCATTAGCGGGCAGTGATTCGGTGAATTTCAGGGTGAGAATCGGGTGAAAACAATTGAATGTTGTGGTGCTGTGTGAAATGTGAAATGCTGGATTGCCAGTAATTGAGCGAACTGGCATCCAAAGCAGGTAGTGCAAAAGTAAGGTGGTGCTAATGAGTAAGCAGTATCGATAGCATAGCATCAGACTGTACATCATACTTTTATCCAGACAAACCTGGAAGGTGATAACAAGCAAGTACAACTTTTACTATCAAGACTATCAAATTTTGTGAAGGTATCATACTTCTGCTTTGAGCTAGACAAAAGGCACATTGCCAGTATTAATTTGCACTCCAGTATCAAAGGTATCAGTGTCAGTGTCAGTGTCAGTATCAGTACCAGTATCAGTTTCAAGTATCAGTATCAGTATCAGTATCAGTGTCAGTGTCAGTATCAGTGTCAGTGTCAGTGTCAGTATCAGTACCAGTATCAGTTTCAAGTATCAGTATCAGTATCAGTATCAGTATCAATTTGCACATCAGTCAAAGGCACATTGCCAGCATAATACTGCGCATCAGTCAAAGGCACATTGCCAGTATCACTTTGCGCATCAGTCAAAGGCACATTGCCAGTATCACTTTGCGCATTAGTAAAAGACACATTGCCAGCATCACTTTGCGCATTAGTAAAAGGCACACTGCCGGCGTCACTATGCGCATCAGACCTTCAATCCCATTAACGACAACAATGGTGCTTGGATCCCACAAAAGGCTGTGTCAAGGCAGTGTGCACCGGTCACACCTCGTGCTGATAGACTACAAACAACAAGAGCAATGGCACAGCAATCTGAAAAATTCCAATGTCACCACAAGCGGGTCTCAGTGGCATTGGGTTAAGAACGCCACAACACCACACACGCATCACACAATACCACACACACAACATTCTTTGTGGTGATAAGAGTACCTGATACAATTCATACAACCTCACAGAACCTAAAGGGCGTCCATTACGATGCTAACAAAGCTCAGGATGAGGGAAGACACAGCAGAGCAAAATTGCAAAACAACGCAGGCTGGGTCTGGGCAAGTAGGCCCGGTTCTTTTCCATAACACACGGATTGCGAAAAGTACGGTGAGGGTCACAACAGGGAGCGATAGCGATGAGCTACCTCTTTTGGGAAAACAAAAAACAGTGAGCTTTGGGAGCAGCTGGGATAGCCACTCAGCAGCACCACCAGCCACCAGCAGATCCACCTTCTCAAGACAGCACCAACGTAATATCTCAATGAACGTCAGCGTGATATCAACTCTTTGAATAATATACTGTGAGGACAAAAGACCTGAAACCAGCTGAACTCTGCAAAGGAGCAGCACACCGGTCTTCGCAACTTTCTTTAATGAGCCTCCAATATTCTCCATGCAGTTTTTTGGAGCGTGGGTAGCACCAGCAACAATACTCACACGATGGACCATTCAAGGACTCGGGTCTAAATATCAAAGATGTAAAAAGTCTGCCTCTAAACTTTTGTGTGCATTCTGATGCCTACGCTGCTGAGCTTGTACATACCAAACGTGCCTTTCTTCAATCTGCTATCAAATCTCAGCCCCACCCAAGTAATATTAATAATGAGAAAAAAGGTGTGAAATCAGCATAGCAAATTGAACTTACAAAATACTAAAGCACTGAATTCATCTGAGAGGTTGATTACAGTACTGCATTGGATCAAAGCAAAGCAAGTCCGATACCTTGCGTGTTGCCTTAGAGGCGTAGGCAAAGAAACCCTTGTGGTCAAAGTGCTCCAACACTTCCTCTGGGCCGATGTCACTGTACAAGTTGCCCACCGCATCAATAAACTGCATGTGTTATCGTTTGAAGCAGTGATATCTTGAAATGTTCATGTATGTTTATATATAACAAGAAGTTAGCAAGTATGTAGTATCGAAGTTTGATATTTCGTAAAGTTCCCAGGGCATTTTCTGCCTGTTTTCTAAACTGCGCACACGCAGCAGGAACAACAAGGGCGCTGCAAATGCAGTGCTGATGGAAGGATCACCTGATTGTTTTGCTGGACCTCTACGGAATTTAAAGTCTAGATGTTTGGTACTTTCATGCAAATGTGGCAACTTTACTACGGAGGTGTCTTTTGCGCGTATTGAAGGGAATGTAAGGTGTCCTTTGCGCGTTTGTGTGTATACTTTGTGCATACTAAAAGGAATGTGAAAGTGACAGCCGTCCTGGCTTTCATCGTGAGAACCGTGCATCATCAGCATACCCTTTTATACAACGCACATTCACTCTTCAGTAGCACTGTCAGAAAACGCAACCTCAAATTGACTACCTGCAGATCGTAGCAGCGCACAAGCAGGGGGTCATGGGCTAAACGGGGAATGTCTGGGCGGCTGCGGAGTGCTGCACAGAACAAATGAAGAGTTGTATCAAAATGTGTATGGTTGTATGGATGTCAGTATATGTTGTATTATTGGTTACTTGCTGTGGAATAACAGCAAACAAGTAGCAAGCCTGTGTTGGCAGAGACGCTCGCTCTTGAAATGGTATCAGCTGGCATGCAGTCTTGACAATCACAGTCTTGACAAAACACAGTCTTGACAATTGACAAAGCTCGCTCCATAAATGTTATCAGCTGGCATGCAGTCTTGACGATCACAGTCTTAACAATTGCAATCTCGACAATTGACGAACAGGCTCCTAGCCATGGGATCAATTGATAAATCACGCACACGTTAGATGACGTGCTAATGCAGTTGTGTGCAGGAATACGAAAAAATAGAACAACACATGGCTGCCCTCTCTATAGCAAACGCAGGTGCATTACCAAAATTGAATGCATATACTTTCCATGGACAGGTGAGGCAAAGCCCGACACTTAACGCTGGGGCTGTCGTATTAGAACAATGAAAAACACGTGGCTACCCTCTCTATAGCAAACACAGGTGCATTACTGCACTTAAAAACTCTCAAACTTTCCATGGACGGGTGTGGCAAAGCCAGACATTTGACGCTGGGGGCGTCGAATTGTGCTGGTTTCCAGCTGCCTCATCAGAAACTCGTCCAGCTGCTCAAAGGAGCCAGGGGGTAGCTTGCGTGGGCCCAACTGTGTGTGCGCGTGTATGCGTGTGCATGTGTGTTATGTAAAAAACACCCTGAAAGTGCACTGATCTGCTAGCACTTGCATGGAACATTGTAATTCCAACTTGCATAGGCTAACTGACAATAGGATGTACATTGACTGCAAACAAAGCAAGAATTCTCAAAACTGTAAAAAACGCCCTAAACCAGTCCAGGAGAAACATTCCAGCTTGCATAGAGTAGCTCAGTGAGCATGCACAATGCACATTGATCATCAACAAGTCAATATTGTTCACGTCGACGCAATGCTCGGACCTGTCCAAAACACTCACCTTGCTTTCCTCCTCATGCTCCTTTGTCTCTGCAAAGCTCAACTCCCGCACCGTCGCACTCTTTTTCCGCGCAATGTCAGTGAACCTGGGGGCAAAAACAAAGGCTGTACCTTAATTGGTGTGCAATGCTTGCCACTCTAATTGTGTGGCAATGTATGGATTTGTCCAATACTTAAAAGTGGGAGAGAGAAACACAGGTTGTGCACTGGTGTGCCTTGCTGGCATGCTCAATAATCCCTGAAGCAATGCAGGTATGTATCCATCACCACAACCATCATTTTTGCAGAGGCGAGAACATGCCACTTCAAACAAGCACTTTTCTAGTTTTTGGCAAGCAGAGTAAGAAATGCCTTCATGCACCATTGGAGGGAAAGGTTTGTAACTGTCTCCAGTCCTGTACTTGAATAGTAAGTTGGAGTACCGAGAGCACTTTTTTTCGGTGTGCTGCAATCAAACAATCAAACCATGCAAAATACGCTACTTTGGCACCGCATTCATCCTCTCTTGTAAGTCATTTACAGATAGTAAATCAGCACTTTTTTTTTACCCACCTGCCCAGGTAAATGATGCAAGAGCCAATGGCGTCCGCACCCGAGGCAGACAGGAAGACCAGAGCGCTGAGCACACTGAGAATCACGCTAACCACCACAGTAAAAGCAAAGAGGCCCCTGCACACAGAGGAGCAATGGAGCAATGGAGCAATGACGCAATCACGCTAACCACCACGGTGAAAGCAATCACGCACAGTGAAAGCAATATGAGCAATGAGGAGCAATGGAGAAATCACGCTAACCACCACAGTGAAAGCAAAGAGGCCCCTACACACAGAGGAGCAATGGACAAATGAATCTAATTACTGTCACATTGTAAAAGCAAGAGGCTCCTTGGGTTCAGATCTGTAGTCCCGACTAAGTAGAGAAGCAAGGGACTGTCACAATGCAGAGTGTTTTGAGCACATTGAGGTTTTTGCTTGCCACCATGGTGAAGGCAAACTATAAACAAAGCCCCTCCCTCCGTACAGAGAAGAAGCAAGGCACTAACAAAAAGCAGTCGTGCTTCAACTGAGCTGACACAAGGACGTGCAGTCATTCAGCAATCAAAATCACATTATGTTAAACAATCTATTAAAATGCAATCTCAGGTCATGAATTGAAGCTGCAGGGTCGAGTGTTTTGGTATGGTGTAAAGGGCACTCAAAGTCATCAGCTCAACATCCTCTCGCTGTCTCACCCAAGAGCACTGAGGCCGTTGCCTCCTAGCCGGAGGAACGTTGCTCCCCTACGAGCAAATAAATTTACATTACGTTGAAAGCGATTAGGCAAACTGAAGAATGGCAATCCATCTATGTAATGAATACATTTGCACGACTGCCACAGTGATGAACTAGATTAATAAGAGCGAGCAGCCGTAGGTTTTGCACGACTGCCACAGTACTGAGCTAAACTAATAAGAGTGAGCAGCAGTAGGTTTTGCACGACTGCCACAGTACTGAACTAGACTAGACTAATAAGAGCAAGCAAGGCTTTCTATCTCTAGATCCGACCCGTACCAGAAAAACAGGTAGGCCAGCCCAAACAGCCACAGCCGCACCCAAGAGAGCAGCACCTGCAGAGGCGGCACTGGCGTGCTTGTTGATAGAACTGGCCATACGTATTCATGATTTGTGCAGACAAAGCAGACAAAAAAGTCTAGAAAATTACGCATGCAGTGAAAAACCAACCCCCACCTTGATTAAAGAAAAGGAGCCGCTCTAGTACCAAGTACAGCAAAACTCCCTCGCCATTGATCAATCATCGTTCAAATACACATCGATCGCTCAAATACAAGTTTTATTTTCTGGCCCCCGACAGAAAGCTGCAGAGCATCACGTCTTGACCACCCTCATTATTGCTCAATGATCGTTTAAATACACATCGATCGCTCAAATACAAGAGTTATTTGCTGGCCCCCGACGGAAAGCTGCTGAGCATCACGTCTTGACCATTGTTATTTTCCCTCATCATTGATCAATGATCGTTCAAATACACATTGATCGCTCAAATACAAGTGCTATTTGCTGGCCCCCAACGAAAAGCTGCTGAGCATCACGTCTTGACCATTGTTATTTGCAATGAGGGACAGAGGTCGGCTGAGTTAGATCTCGGCAACGACCTTGCTGATATAGAGAATGGAAGCTGTGTGCAACGGTGCACATGCTTGGTTCCTACCTGCAAGAACTCAAACCATGTTCGCCCCCGACTGAGGGTTGCAGGGGCTTGCACGGTCGTTTGGATGAAACGAATGTTTGGCTCAATGGACTTGGCAACCTGTTAGTGTATGTGTGTTTATGTGCGTGTATGTGTGTGCGCGTGTGTGTGTGTGTGCGTGTGCATGCATTTGCGCGTGTAAGCGTGGAATTAAGCATGCACGCGTGCGAAAGAGAGAATCGCATCCGCTCTTTCAGACCACAACTTGAAAAGGTGTGACACTGAAGTGCATTCATGGGCTGCCAGAGATCAAAGTGCACCCCAAACCGACTGGCTAGAAACGTGAACCACAGTTGCTGCATGCCTGCTGCTTGTAAGGAGGTGCACGCTGATACAGACACTGCAGCAACACTGCAGGTGCCAAAGATAGGTGCAACTTGTAAGGGGGTACACGCTGATACAGACACACTGCAGGTGCCACAGAGAGTGCAACTTGTAAGGAGGTGCACGCTGATACAGACACTGCAGCAGCACTGCAGGTGCCAAAGATAGGTGCAACTTGTAAGGGGGTACACGCTGATACAGACACACCGCAGGTGCCAAAGATAAGGTGCAACTTGTAAGGAGGTGCACGCTGATACAGACACTGCAGCAGCACTGCAGGTGCCAAAGATAAGGTGCAACTTGTAAGGAGGTACACGCTGATACAGACACTGCAGCAGCACTGCAGGTGCCAAAGATAAGGTGCAACTTGTAAGGAGGTACACGCTGATACAGACACTGCAGCAGCACCGCAGGTGCCAAAGATACGGTGCAACTTCCTACCTGTGTGATATGGATGAGAGCTTCAGTGAGCCTCAGTGCACATCAGGCTCACAATTTGCTGCTTCTGAGCAGGCAAGGCACTGCTGTGGCAAAGGTGGCTCTATCGCAAAGCTACTGAACGCAGAAGATTCAAGCGCCATTATCACCCTACCTGAGTGATAGGGTTGGGTGCCACAGTAGACACCTGGATTACAGCCTGCTGCTCAGATGGAGCATGCTGATCAAGGGTCCCTGCTGCTGCGGGCTCAATAGGTGTTTTAAGCGGCGCTGTGGCATTGCTGGGTGGCATTGGTGGTGGCTCCAATACCTGGCTTAACTCTTGCTGCTGGATGACGATGAGGTCGGTGAGGGATAGGTCAGGAGGGGGAGGGGGGAGGACTTGCAGGAGGGCATAGGTATACAGGCCCAGCAGCTGCTGCAGACTGCATGTGCAAGTGCGCGGAGGTGATTGGATATGGAATGGAGCCCAAAGCTTGAATCTGTGCTTTCAGCCACGAGCATAGCAAAACCTTCAATATTGCACTCAGCATAATGTGCGCTAAAGGTGCGCTAAAGATGTGTGGTGACTAAAGGGTGCAACACAAATTACTTGTGTGACTTGCATACTTAGTTTTCTACTTACGTACATGCGATAAGATGTATGGCAACAAATAGGTGCAACACAAATTACTTGTGTAGCTTGCATACTACTTAGTATTCTACTTACATCAGGCACAAGTGCATTACCAACGCAACATGCTCTCTTTCCAGAAAAAAGAAAATAGGACAATTATGCAGGCAATGAGTCCCACTCCCTACATTCGATCAAGGAGCCACTTTGGAGCCCGGGTACCACGAAACTCCCTCACCCAAAAGAAAGAAAAAACTTTAACAAGGATCAGGAGGGTTGCAAGCGGATGCACGTGCCGACGTAGAACCGCACTTCCACAACAGGCACATAACGGAGGGTTGCAGGCTTGGCCTGAAACCGGCGCTTGACGAGAGTTGGTGATAATACCGGTAAGGGAAGCCCAGCTAGTACAAATGCACCTACCAAACCTGTTTGCTTGGCTCAATCAATTATGTACCCTACCATCCTAATGCCAATCACGCACCCTCTCTGTAAGCATGTCAAATTACCCTGGCCTTTCACTTTCTGCCACGCTTGCAGCCCTTGCACGCACCCTCTCTGTAGGTATGTCTGATTATCTTGGCCATTTGCTTTCTGCCACGCTTGCAGCCCCTCCAGGTAATCACGCAGCCGAGTGCCAAACAGAATGAGAGCATTTAAATGAGCGGGCTCTTGGCACCACCTGCTTATAATGAGGATGAGAGCATTTAAATGAGCGGGCTCTTGGCACCCCCTGCTTTTATAATGAGGATATGAAGCCGCTCAACGACAGTCCATGGCAATCGTGTAGCACGGAGAGCAAAAAAAGATGAGCGTGCTCTTGACACAGTCTGCTTAGAAAGGTTGAAAATGGAAGGGTCGCAACACTGCCTGCCTGCAAAAAAGGTGTGTAACGTTTTGCAACGTTTCATGCTTTAAACATGTAGCAGAAACAAATGAGGGGAGTACACATTCAGGTGAACTAATTTATTTTCCCCGTCCATTTATATCTCTGCCGCAAAGTTGTGGAAGTTGGAAGCAGAGATATACCTACATGCCCATCACGCCAAAACTCACCGTTCCAGGGTGACCAAGGCGCGGGCTTCAGGAAAGCCTGCGGCTCAGCATAAAATGAGGAAAACTTGCGTCTTAGTGACTCACGAGAGAGCCCATCATTATTGATTGGAATAAGCTGGAAAAAGGAAAGGGAAATTGCAAGGAATAACGTACTCGTGAACTCTGCATGCACTTCAGGAGCAAGAGCTGCTCCTCCTCCTGCCTCCTCCTCTTCCTCCTCCTTTCCTGCATTCAAACCAGCCTCGCCGCCTGCTGCCAGCCTCCTTGCTGATTCAGCTGCCGGCCTGCTGAACCTGGTTTTTGTGGTAATTGTTGTCAGCTGCAGCGTTAAGCATGACTTATTACATAATTGGCATGCAAGCTTTATTCATATGCACTTGAGCGCATCGCATTACCGCCACACTGATGAATTATTACCTGTGACGCGCTCCTCCCTTGGCCCTCGGCGCTGTTGCCAGCAAATACAATGCCGGGTAAAGAACGAGGGATGACAGGAACAGCTCCAGCTTGGTGGGAACAGGTGAAGAGGTGGTGGGGCCACCTGCAGCGACCGTGTGGTGCACAGCACAAAGGTATGATCTACCATCCAACCTTCATCCGTTTCTTCCCCCACATACTGGTGACATCCTAAAACACTCACTCTTTCCTCCTCTGACTCTATTCACCAAAAACGCCAGCGAAGTGGTAGCCGCCTTCATTACGTTCAAGATGAAGATATAAAAGGGGGAATTAATCACATGCCGTTCGTCTTCCGAAATATTATTGTTTTCCCGCAATTTTGCGTTTTAATATCGTTAAATCGGCCGGATGTCTGACAAAACTCCGATACCGACAAATAATATGCAAAAACGAAGGAAGCAACAAACGGAAAATGAAGGGCATTGGGTTCTTAGGAGTGGCAGGGCAACTGAGGGAGACTGGGCGCACTTCAGCATGCTGCGCAGCACCGCCAGCCGCCACCAGCACATCACATCTCCAGGCAGCACCAACCCAAAAGTCTCAGCATTTTTCAACGTGATATTCACCTTATCACAATAAAGTACTGTGAGGACACTAGACCGCAGAACCAGCTAAGCAGCTGAGCGCCGCGCAGGAACCACACAATGGCCTCTGCTCCTCCATACTTCAAGGAGCCTCTGTTACCCTCCACACCATCCTCTTGGACGTGGGTGGCACCATGTTTAACAATCACACACTAACCATTCAAGGACTTGGGTCTTGGTTCTCAAGGAGTTTAAACCCTTGCTTCCAAGCTCCATAGGTGCATTCTGTTCATTATGCTGCTAAATTTGTCCATACCCAGCGCGCACTTTCCAGTTCTATTATCAACTCTCATCAGGAGCCGTCAAACCTGCAACCCTCCTGATCCACATTGGTTTTTTTGTATTACTTTATTTGTGGGGGAGGAGTTTTACGGTACCCAGTGCCAAAGTGGCTCCTTATCCTTTATTAATGTGGGGAGTGGTTTTTACTGCCCGCATAGTTCTATGCTACAGTTCGCTGTAGGCTTTGTCATTACACCAAGCTGCCGTGGAGGGATATCAAAACCAAAAATGGGCTGCAGGCCCTCACAAAAGCAAAACAACGCAAAGAAGCAAGCGGCAAGTCCATAAGTCAGATCCAAGCGAGCTCAGATGGAAGCACCCACAAGTCAAAGCACAAGCTGAGGGGGG
>Ga0307963_1002877_pt1 | contig 13642 bp, 12 predicted proteins | sample OrgLakmetagen594_FD_201829 | JGI IMG/M metagenome (GOLD analysis project Ga0307963, IMG submission 201829) | Saline water microbial communities from Organic Lake, Antarctica - #594 | ecosystem: Environmental > Aquatic > Non-marine Saline and Alkaline > Saline | place: Antarctica: Organic Lake...
GCCCCTACGCCTCCTTCCTACTTGCCCCCCACTGCTGCACCTGCCGCCCCCCTTCAACACCACCCACGGCCAATGTTCAACGCTCTTACACATGTCACCCAACCACCGCCACATCCTCAAAACCACCACAGCGTCCCACCTCCAATGCAACAGCCTGAAAACGGGGGTGGGCAGTGGGTGTTCATTCCGGCATCGACCTCACAGCCCTCCGCTACCTCTCTCGCACCGCCATCTGCTCCCTCTTCTTCCTCGTATGGTCACAGTGGATCTTCAGCTTCCCCCTACAATGCTCCCCCCTCTGGTGTCCCTCATTATCTCCCATCCTCCTCTCATCAGTCAGCATACGTGGGGCACGCTAGCAACACACCACCCACAGGGTATGGCAGTGCTCATCCTCACCCGCAGCACAGTGTGGAGTTGTACCAGCAGCCAACTGGTGCTGTAGATAGCAATGAGATAGTTATTTAGAGTGACAGACAGTTAAGTGGGACAGGAACTGGTCTGATTTCCATGATGAACACAACATGATGTGCCTGTAATTGAAATATGTCCCTCCTTAAATTCTGCTGGCTGTGTTGTCAGTTAACCAAATTCCTGTAATAGGTGGAAGAATGTTTGTACCTCTTGTGTTTTCCATTCTCTTCTCGGACAGAAAACAGATTCACCTCCTAAGCTGGTAAAGTTCCAGTTGCTCCTACCTGGGCAAAACATACGGAAAGAGCAGCAAATTTGTGGAGGGCGGGAGAGCTTTTTTGGAGTGCGTGGCAGGGGACAACTGGGGGACATTATTGGGAGCAAGTATTGACTGGGGGACATTATTGGGAGCAAGTATTGGACTACGCACATGGTGCAAATGCTTATAGTAAAGAATTGGAATTCTGATAAACAGTTGTGGACCATACAACATTGCTTCCATCAATTAAGACAGAGGAGAGAAGAATAAATACAAAGAAATAGTCTCAGGAGGCCAATACTCAGCAATAAGCAAAAAGCGTCTTGAAGTTGGGAGCAACTCAATAGCACTGGCAGCCACTAGCAGACTCTCAGAGACAGACTAAACTAGCCCAAAAACTCTTTAGGCTAATTTTCAACAATGAAATACTATCCGCCTCATAAAGATCAATTATTGATGAGTTAACCACTTTCCTATCATTACACTAAATAATCTGCTAGGGGGGGATGGGCCAAAGCAGTGCAAAGCGGAAATTAATTACCCTTCAATTCAATTATAAGAAAAGACTTGTATTCTGTCAGTATGTACATCAGTACCTAACAACTGACAGCAGCCAATGTGCACTGAGGTGTTTGATGCTTGTCCATACTATACGGTAGTGTACAGACCTTAGCCTCCAACCACCTGGTGGCATCCGCCATTTAACAGTCGTACCCTTGTCATTTCATTTACTTGAACGACATTGATAGCTTGACTGATGGCTTACTGTGAAAAACATACATACTGTTTGCTGATGACCTTTCCCTCCCTTCCAATGAACACGCGGACTTGCAGACTACGCTAAACAAGCTGAGAGTATACGCTGAGAAGAAGCATCTCACTGTCAAAACACAGAAGTCAGAGGTAATGTGCTTCAATTCCAACTCTGAAAACCTGCCCCTCCTGTACTTTGACGGTGCAATGCTTTCTTACACGGACTCCTTCAAATATTTGGGCATGGTGTGCGACAAGCAGATCAATCTGAATACCGTGGCTGACGCAGCACTTCGATTCGCCCATTCACGGCAGGCACGTTCAGAGTCAAAGAGTTTGTACAGAAACGTGACCATTCTAACAGGCTACACGCATACATATGGCTTCAAGACATACGCTATTCCTGCTGGTATGTATGCGAGTCAGATTTGGGCCAGTCCTTACTTACAATAAGGCAAAGAGATGGACAGTCAACTTCAGAAATGGCTGTTAACAGTGTTAAAAAGGATGTTGGGAGTCAGAGACACCACGCCTTCCATTAAAATATGCACCTCTGTTTCCCCCAACAGGAGCCCACGATGTGTCTACTGTCATGAGCCAGAACAACAACAAGCTTTATTTTTTTCTCCATGAATTATTGCGTTTTATGAGCAGGCTAGCTTTACTGAAGGCCAGCTTTGTAAACCTTTAAACCGTGTACCCTTGTCATTCTCCATTATATTTAATGCATGGCTTTTAGCAGCAATGTGGATGGCGGTGCAGAGCTATCCCAGAGCAACCACCGCTAAGCCTTGTCGCTCCATACTGTCGCCCTTGCATAGTACTGCCCTTCAACTTCTTCAAGAACCTGCTGCATTCATAACCTTCTTGCCATAGCAAATAAGATACTCGTTTATTTCAAAACAAGGCTGCATAAGGCTGCACTCCAAATCTACTTTAAATCCTGTTGCGCGTAACTAAATTGCTAATTAGATCAATGTGCACGCAAGGCATGGAGGATATCAGGAGAAGCACTGCCTGCTGGATGACTACACGGACACCTGCCGCACTCAAACTGCGGCAGTGAACGATGCACTGCAGTTAGGGCATGTGACATTGCGCAGTTGCCCAATAGGCTAGGGAGCACGAGTGCTGCAGAGCAATCTGTTGCTTCTGGTGCAACGGTTGGAGGAACTGTGTGTGCCAAGCTTTCTTAACGAGCAAGGTTACAAGTTTGACGAATATAATTTTATCAAAGTTAGTCAAGCAGGCGGAAAAACTCTTAGACAAATCTTTATATGGTGCACACATCCTTCAACAATAATGAACAGTGGCGCCAGCAATAATTATGCATGTTACATTTGCCCGACCCTCAACTGCGTAAGCAAATTACAACTCATGAAACCCAGACTAGCGATAACTTTTGATAAAGGATAACACGGCAGGAACACACAGATCATGGAAGCGTGTTGTAAACTCTGAGCATCATGTATTCTCTCTGGAAATTTGGTGAATGGACTCTCCTACTACCACTCGCTCCACACAAAACAGGCTTGCAATTGTTTATTCACGTCTCGCTCTCGCGATTCAAGGAGCCAGGGCAAACGGATTTACGCCTGTGAGTTTGTAGCCCTGTATAGCGCCATTGAAGAAAGCCCCAACATTGATTTCTGTCTGCTGTTGGCGAGTGATGCACTGAAACACTGCTGCAGCTACCTCTTCAGGTGTCTGTGAGGGTGGGAAGAATGTTGGAGGGGGTAATTTGAGTTAGTACCAAACTGTTCATGTTTTGATACAATGCTTTGATTAACATGTACAATTCAATACTCGGTACATTGTATTGTATCAATGTATCAATTGTACACCTGGTTTAAACGGACGACCCTAATGGCCTGGTCAAGTGTGTGGCCTAAACATTTGGCACAAAATGCACACGTATTAAGCCCTCGTGCCCCAACCAGAACTCTATCGCCCCCATAATGCCAACAATACATCAGCTTCATGTCATAAAACAAATGTGGTAGTTGAAAACTAGGTCTTGGAGGGGGCCAGTGCTTAACTCATTATGGCGCCCATTTTACTGCTCTCAATCAAGGTAAGTGGCTTAAATTTCAGATCTCACTAACCACAGAGTCCTTTCATTCCAATCCTTTTGCAATGATTTTTATTTGTAGTAGAGACTCGGTAACGCGAAAAATTACTTAGTTCTGTGTTCTGCATGGTGAAACAAAGCATATGGGTAGAATTGGCCAGAACTGAACACCAAAATATGCCGTATTTAGCAGACAATCAGTGCGGTGAATACAGTATATACGGCGTATATATACTGATTTGGCCAAGCTTGCATATGGGTGCTTGATAAGTAGGGTTTACTGCGGCCAATTAGAGACGTGCCCCAATTGCTACTTCACAACCTCGGCTGCTTTGGAACCTACATTTTACGCATCACTATGAAAATGTATTAGGGTGCACATAGCCTAGGAACATTTCTAAAAGTGAGCCCATATTGGGCCCCTGATGATTCCCTCTGGAAGATTATGTTACAAAATTCTCACATGCAACACTATCGAGAAGAGCTAAGGGTGTCAACGCACGTTGCTGGCTGGCACTGGGGGCTCATAAGTGCCACTAGCGTTTGCAGTGAAATGTTAATAATAAAATACACTTGTCTGATACAGAATCAAAGCATTTTCAGTTCTACAATGCATCAAGTCCCCAGCAGCAGCTGCCTTACCTGAACAATGCCGCCTGCGTCTAGCATGCCACCCATTGTGTCACGTGCTTTGTCTCCCTGAAGCAAGCGAACAAACATGGGTTATGAAGACCAGCTTTACACGTAAGCCAATCCGACAACAGTAATTAGCAGGAAACATGACTCAATCAAGCAGCCCGAAGTATAAGCAAAAATGAAGGCCAAAGACAAGACAAAATAAGAAGAGTATCGTAGTTTAACCCACCTGCTTGCCGTACCACTGTGCACGCTCCAGAAAGTTGCTCTTTATCACACCTGCAGGGCAAACAAGCAGAGTTTGGGGTCAGACCTTTCTACCTGGTCATGTCTTGGTTGTTTCTTGTGCAGGTAATACACAAAAATACAGGATCGTAAGAAATCCCAAAGTACTCATAAGCACCTGGATTCACTGTGGCAACGAAGATGCCAGAACCATTCAGCTCATCCCTCAGCACGTCTGTGAAGCCAATCAAGGCATACTGCAAAAGACAGCAACAGTGCGATGGAACAAGTGAGAACTCTTTTTTGCAAGCCACTGATAGTCAGGGGTGCTGTCGCTTGATTCCCTTCCACAAGGGTATGGTTGCTTGATAGCATCCTCCATATTCCATATATTACTCAGGTACTATATACTGAAACCTGGTTACGCACGCACCCACACACATGCATAATGATACCCGTACCAACAGCCCTCCATACCCATGCCCACACCTTTGAAGCAGTATAAGCTCCCATGTTTTTCAAGGGTATGCGTGCAGCGAAGCTGTTGACCTGGAGGAATCGAATGAAATTGGTATGGTATTAATGAGTTTGCAATTGCATGTCAAATAGGCAAATAGGCCAATAGGTAAGCCTGCGGTGTGCTGGTGTGCTACTTTGAAACAGTGATGATGCAAGGCAGTCACGAAAGCTGCAGTGCTTACATAGGAGGAAGCAAGGAATTTCAGTGCTCACAAGCGGTAAAATGTGCTCAGGGACTTCCACAATCGGTTGCAACCAAATGACTTGCATCGCCAAAGCCCAAAGTACGCATGGCCCTTTTCCTGCATTCCATCTCACCTACATCGTGTTTGCAATACCATTCAGCTCTCACCATGACGATTGCCGGCCCTGGCACGCTGGCACCTGATGAGCCTTGCCGGGTTTTAGAGCGCAGGGCAGATTCACGCAGCGCAGGCAGCAGCGCTTGAACCATTGTGACATGGCCCGTAAAGTTGATTTCCTGCTGGTTCAGTGGGTGCACAGGTAACAAGTAGTGTTCCATCATGCAGAAAGTCGGGGTTATCCAGGCCTGCGCAAACTAATATACAGGCGCGTACAAGTTCGTTGCATGCATGTAGGAGGGACATCTCTAGTCACACGCAAAGAATTTGGAAAGGCACAAATCTGGCCCGTACAGAATAGCACTAACACCTTTGTCCAAGGACATTTTGCAGCACCGCAACAACGCGTACTTACCATCAACTTACGAGTGGCACTCATAGGGGTGTCGTCCACGGTTCCAGTGCAGCACACGCCTGCAGGTTGATCACACGTATGAACTGTTTAGGACCAGCTAAAAGGGCTGAAGGCCGTCTCAGTGCAGGACTGGGTGCATGAGGAGTATGTGCTCTTAAAGTGCAAGCTTGCCAGCACAGGCAAACTACAGGCAAACGTTCTTCCTTAACAATTAACAGAGGCAAAAGCAGTTTCAAAAAGGAGCAAGTTGACAAAGAAGTCTGGTTTTTGTCGTCTGTCTCTCAAGAAAGTAGATTAATAAGAAAGTCTAGTCTGCGTGCTTACAAAACCCTCGGTCTGACAACTTGTAGGAAAGGTATCTGCGGTGCTGATTCAGCGCGTTGCTGTAAGGATGCATTGACTTGTCGACCGACCTGCGTTGTTGACGACCACATCAATACTCTCAAAGAGTTCAGTGGCTGTGGCAGCCAGGGCATTAACTTCTTTGTCGTTGGTAATGTCAACTGCAGGGATCAGGAGGAAGATTACATGGTGGTACAGGCACATAAAAGCTACAGTTAGAATGAAGGTTTTAGCTGCACGCTTTAATTGCAATGAGGGCTGAGACCCACTCGGTAGAAATAGAAAGATCCACCCTGTGCCAGTAGTGAAAGTGCGAGTCAACCTATACTTATAGGTATCAACAGGTAAGGCCTTCTTCCTTTTTCATTCGATTCGACAAGGGAACCTTGGCACACCACATTACACCCGTCAGAAGCTACGGGCGTCAGCACGGGTCTGCTTAGTTGATGAAGTGCGCAGCATTTTTTTAGTGGACGAGCTGTGAACCACATTAATGCATGACAGCCCCCACCTGACACAGCAAGGATGGCGGGCGATTTCCCTTTTGACGATGCTTGCGCAGCCAGGTTGCCTGCTTCTTCAAGGGCTGCTGGGCTACGTGAGCACAAGATCACGTTATATCCTGCAGCAGTGCACTTGAGCGCCAAAGCTCGGCCAGTTCCTTGTGAGCCACCTGTGATCTGGAAAAAGAAGGAAAAGAAAGAGAAATGCCACAAACCCTTGGTGAAAGCTGAATTTAGATGTCCTGTGAAAAAGCAGGGGCTAGAGCTGTTCAGTTGAATGCTACAGAAAGTGCCCTGCTGAAGTTGCTGTAGCAAGTGCAGCATGTCAGCAGGCATGTTCTTAAAATAGCACAGGCAAAGCAGTCAAAGGTATATCTTCCTGGTCAACATAGTGCAGACAAACAGGGTAATTGCAGCTTAATTTTTGCATGATACAAAACCATCAATTTTTTTACAATCTCCCATGTCCAAGGCAAGTGATAGTTAGGTTTACAATTTGAACTCCCTCAAGCATGCAAGCATTAAGACTTCCAAAGTCATGCCTAACCATGGGTTACTTGCCATTGCGCAGTGGAACAGGTTCAACGTCAAAAACAGCCTGGCGAATGTCAAAGTGTAGCTGCATAGTGTTAATTTATGATTTATGATAGGTTGATACGGTGCGTTTCTGAATTTATAAGGTCCAAGTTAAGTGAGTTTTCGGAACTGGGAGTAATTCTGAAATTGTTTTGATAAGTGCAGTTAACCAACATTTGACAAGTGACAGATTGTTGAACAATGGGCATGAGGGCTCTCTATCATCAAGGATGTTGCTCTGGACTGTACTTGAACTCCCACTGCATGGGAATGCCTGGGGCATGCAAAGGGAGATGGGCTTACCCAGCAGGAGCGGGCTAGAGGAGGAGCGAGGCAATAAAAGGGGGAAATTTTTGTGGAGTTGTAACTGAGTTGTAATAAAATCAATTGAGGGGAGAGTTTAAGTAGAAGGGTGATTTCAATTTGGAGCAAACCAGTAGACCCGTTTTTGCGCCCAGACCAGTTGGACCAGTTGACTGGTAGCTGGTAGTTTAACTCAACCGAGGAACCAGTTCAGAAAAACTGATCCTGTTCCAAGGTCACAAATTCAACTCAGAACATTTTGGAACAGGATCAGAAACACACAACTAGACATTTTCATTTGGCCCTTGTTTTTTAGCAAGCGTGTCTTACCACTACAGTTGGTCCAGTTATCTTGCTGGCTGGTGACTGTGACCAGGATTTAAAGACAATATTCGATGAACCTGCGCGCGAGCACAGCACTTCGTGGTTAAGCACTTGCCAGACATGCCACACACACCACAAACAACGCACCACCATTGCTGCTGTCAAACTGCATATACGGACAGCAATTGCTTGACATTAGGTATTTTCGCGCTCACCTTTCTCTGGAGCCACAGGTTTTTGTGGAGCCTCAACGTCGCTCATCTGCTGAGGGGGGGCAGCAACATGTGGGATAACCCCCCGTCTGTAAGCTCTCTGATTTTCCAATGGGCTGTTTAGCCCCTTGGGCATTTGGGCATTTGGACAGACGTGCCTGTGGTTCACCAAACGACTCGTCTGGAATGATGAGAGAAACATAGCGAGCTATTTTATTTATTTATGAAATCTTGGATGCAAGCGTGATTGAATTTGATACTCTAAGCTTTTGCTCTTTTTTATTTCCACGGCAAGTGCAGCAGTTTAGTTTAGCTTCAAATGGACAGAACGAGGAGGAGGGTGCAAGCTCGTGAGTGGAGTTCAAATGTACTGAAGTGTGACATGCCTGACTTACATGTGCCCTAGACACGTAGAGACACCTCATCTGTATGTATACATGCATGCCTGCACACTGCAAAACATGCAAGCACTCATCACGCTGTGTTCACAACGCATCATGCAGCCAAACACAGCGCAGCTACGAGCCACGCCGCAAATGACAAGTACATGGATGATTTTGAAACGGCATACCAAGAGATGCAAGCCCTGAATATAATTCAGCAAACTCAGGGCGGGCAATCCGCAGCTTGCCCTTCTCAACAGCGGCCCCTCTCCCTTGCCCAGCAGCTTGCCCAGCGACAGCCGACGGGACAGCCAGCAGGAGGAAGGAGGGTTGGGCCAAGTGAAGGTGGTGGTGTTGATCCCAGTTTCCAGTCCCAAGGTCAAGTCCATGATGTGCCAGCGCCAGGCCCATTGTCTGCTGCTGGAAAGATTCAAGGCACAGGTGAGAGTGAAAGGGGGAAAAAGAGAGGAGGGCCTGCTGCCATGTGTTGGTGCCGTGGACCTGATGTTCGGGCAAGTGTCAGGTGCACAATGAGTGATGGGGTGCTGTGATGTATGCAGTAGCTCAGAGGCTATGTAAATAACCTGGGAGGATTCCTGTGCAAGCTGGGACCTGTAATCATTCATACTCTTCCCAGCCATATTTTTGACCCCTAGGAACACACGTGAAGCATCGGTTTCGCACCATTCGTCCTGTGTGTGCGTGTATCGCGACGATGTGCAAATCTTGATGATGGTGTCCATTCTTCACGCACACAGCCGCGATGGACGTGTTGTGGATATCCAATTCCACGTTTTCGACCCTCAGGAATGTTTGTGTGTTTGTATGTGTGTGTGCGTGTGTGTGTGTGTGTGTGTGTGGCGTCTGTTTTGCAAGTGGCGTCTGTTTTGCAAGGGCTGTGTTAGCAAGGGCCAAAAGTTTTCAATCCCTGTTGGATGCGCTTGCATGCAAGGCCCCTAAATTGTCCATTTCAGCACCTCCACTCGCCATAGGCCACATTTTTGACCCCCAGGAACACACAAACAGCATTTTTGCACAATTGTCCTGTGTGTGTATCGATGGCATCCTCAATTTACAGCACGCACAGCATGGTGCCCAGAACGACTCTCTTAAACGCGATGGACGTTTAGCACGCATATTATCCCATGTTTTTGACCTCCAAGAGCACGCTTGTAGTGTCCATTTGAGCTGTTTTTACTTCTGAAAACCCATTTTTCCACCCAGCTTGCATTCCAGCAGATCAGCTCTTCCCTGGGTGCATCAGCTAAAGTTCAGGAGTGTCAGGCCGCCCTTTGTTCGTATTGTAAAGCCCTCAGTTTGCTCCTTTGTAAAATGGGAGGTTGGCGTACGCTTGCTTGCGTTGGCTCCCCCGCAACGTAGAACCGTACTTTCACTATAGGCACAGAGCGTGAAGGTGAAATGTATGGAGTTGAAAGGCGAAAAACAGCTCATGTTTGCTCACACACCGCGCTCCACACACCCATTGTCACCTACCCCTTTTAGGGTCCAATGAACGCGTTAAGAGCTCAAAGACACCTTTTTGGTCCAGAAAAGCTCTTCTTGATAAAGGTTCACGTGAGCTGGGTGGCTGAAAGTCTCAGCCCCGTAGAACTGTACTTCCACTGCAGGCACAAAGCGTCAAGGTGGTGGAGCTCCAGGCTGTGTCCTGGAACGTCGCTACCCAACTGCAGTCACGCAAGGATGGGCGCAGGGTCCTGTTGACCCCCAAGGTTAGGCATGCTATGCCTGATGGATAGGGTCAGTGCATTGTACAGCACTGGACTGGAACCAAAACTTACAGCCATAAACGGCATGTTGCACAATGCAGGACAGGTGTCTGTGCCTGTTTGACAATGGCGTAGAAGTCCGAAGAGTTGTCATTACTGTAGCTGATGCAGGCTTATTACAACTTCTGTGTAGGCCTCAAAGTATCCAGACTCAAAAAGCTTCAGGCTGCCATCTGAAGGAAGGATCCTTCTCTCACCTGCAGGAATAATGTGTGACCTTGCGGACCGGCCCAACATGTGCTCAGCTGCACATTGGGCCAAGAACGAGGTTGTGATAGGCTCCTCAGACCATGCTCTGTACATAGTGGATGCCGAAAAGGTAAGTGTTGCGTGTAGAGGTTTCCTTTCCCCTCGTGTAGGATGACTGATTAGATCTTGCACAATGAGACAATTTATTAACCTTCAAATGCAAATTGAGAGTGTACATGTCACTTGATTGTGCTGCTTGCGTGACCTTTTTTTTCTTTTCCTTTATGCAATTCTGCGCAGGGTGTACGGAAACGGACGCTGTACAACAAAACGAACGGCCATACTGACTGGGTGACATGCTGCACTTATACAGGAGCTGGTGCGTTGCACTTAACAAGAGCTTTTCAGCAACTATTGTGGAAGCTGTGTATAACAAGGCGATCATAGTGCTTGGGTAATTTGATCATAATGATCAAGTATGCTCAGAAGAATTCAATATATTCGGGATCAGCATCAAGCTTTGAGCCTGGGATCTCTACAGCATTAAGGCTCAGTCACCCGTGTGTGCATACATGATACTTGTAGGTCACATATTGTCCGGAGGGATGGACAGTAAACTCTGGTTATGGCCTGGTGGCGTTAGCAGTGTAGAGCTGCAAGGCCACTCAGGACCCATATCCCAGGTGCAAAGCTTGAGGGCAGACAGATGCGTGACCGTAATACGGGTTCTTATTGCCGAACAGGAAACGAAAGCTTGACAGATGCTATTAGAAGAGAAATGCACACCTGTCGCGGTATATGCGTTTTTGGCACCTTGAAAAGCCATCACACTACCATACGACCTGGAAGTCGTAAGCACATAATTACTAAATGATCATTATGAAAGTTCATAAGGTGCCAAGTACAAAACAAGATATCCATGCACACGTGCAGGTCAGGTGGGACCAGTCATCAGGCGTGGCCATATCTGCATCGTACGACAAGACCCTGCGCATTTGGAATGTAAATGGGGGGAGAGGGCGTGAGGTGGCATGTATATCTGGGCATGCTGCTCCCATTCTAGAAATGGCACCGCACGACGGCCGAATCGTGTCAGGTTGGTGGGGCATCAAAGTGCCTTTCTGCTTTTCAGCCAGCTGTAAAACCTGCCTTTGTGTCTGGCCGTTCATTACATTGGTGCTTGTTCCTTGCTTTTAAGCAATACAGAGGGGAAATGGTTTGTCAAGCACGATGCAGTCGGCTCCATACACTTTTTTCTTCCGTTGCAGGCGACAGATCTGGCAACCTCATCGTGACCGACACCGCCTCGGGGGCAGAAATATGGAAATTGAAGAAAAAGGCGCATGATGGACATGTGACCGCGTTGGAGTGGTGGGATGTAGATGGGGAAGGATGCGCTAGTGGGTGCTTTGTAAGCGGCGGTCAAGACGGCTATGTGCGGGTGAGGTGCTGCAAGTGGGGTTGCTCAAAGAGCTGGCATTTTGATGTTCAAGGCTGTACAATGTTTCTACTACCAACACGTTTGATGGAGCTGGACAATAGAATGCTCAAGCTCGTAAACCCATCACAAATTAGCTTTGTTGGTGTGATGGTGTTGCGCAGGCGTCATCGTACTATACTTTTGCTTGGATACCTATGCATGCATGCATGCATGTGTTGCATGTGTTGCATGTGCACTGGCAAGGGTGCGGCCAACTCACAACCTGTTGCATCCTCTTTTGACATGCAGGTGTGGGACCCTCGGCAGAGAGCATTGGTTGCCAAAATGGAATTGCACGTAAACGAAAAGGGCCGTGGCGCTGTTGGGGACTTGTGTGCAGGTAGGTTGCTGCGGCTTACGGTCAGGGAGGCCATGCGCTGTTTGCATCTCCTGCTAACACTCTCCTTGCCCATGTGACAGCAACCACACACCTTTCATCCCTCTACACATGCTGTACTCATGAGACCCCTTCACCCAGCAGCCCCCATTTTGCAGCTTCAGCAACACTGCTTACTTCTTGCACAGTGCTCACAGCAGCACGAATTCTCTCTACGCCGTAAATCTTACGGCAGCGCGGATTTTGTGGCGGCATAAGCGATGCCGCAAAATCCTTAATTACGTCCTGCCTCCTTACACTGCTTGCAAGGTGGGCCTAGTAGCAGCGGCATGCTGGTCAGCGCGGGAGCAGATGGCACACTTGCCCTCAGTGACGCACGTGCCTCCTGGGGCCTCGTGAGGCAGATCAAGCTGTCAAACTTCCCATACAGCCTCGCTGCGGCCGGAGGCCTTGCACTTGCAGGGCTCGGAGATGGCAGCATTTGGGTTATCCAGTGCAGCACGGGAGAGGTGGGTAGGGGTTGGTCGACCAAATGGCGTTTGCCCTGTGCTATGCAGCGTGGCATAGAAAAGGGGTTTAGAGGTTGGTTGGTCAATGCTGTGTAGAGGCGCAAACAGTCTACAACCTTTGCTCCATCTCCTTGGTTGCATCAAAAGTGGGGGGCCTCATGATTATTAAGTTTCATACCCTAATGCAGCGTGTTGTAAAGTTGTAAAAGACTTCTCAGATGTAGGTTTAAAACTGTTATTAAACTATTGTAACATTCGTCCTTTCTCCAGGTAGTAGGACTTGAACGGATGATTGCTGCTGCTTTATTAGGTGACAGTTGTTACGTCACCGCAGATAGATTGAGCAAACAATTCACACTGAAAGCACAATCGTCACTTCTCAACAAAGTCTTCACATCTTTCCTTTTTACTCGTCGCTTCCTTCCCTCACCTTCTCAACTGCTCTCAGGTGCTCTACTGCTTGGGGGCAAACAAGCATGCTGTGAGGTGTCTGGAAGCTACTCACGACAAGCTGGTGACGTCAGGAGATGATGGGAAGATGGTTCTGTACCACTTCAACTAGTGAGTTGGAGGGAATCAAGCCAAGCAGCACCTTTCCCTTCCATGGATTTAAGAAAATTAAATGCTTTTTTATGAGCAGGCGAGCAGTCGCACTTCTTGACTGAAACCAAATTTTTAAAACCCTAAACAAAATTTTAGGATTTTATCCTAGGATATTGCTTGTGGTGTCTGCCACGGCACCTCTCAGGCAATAACTTACTGAATGGACTCTTCTAGACTTCCAACCTGTTTTTGTAATGAGCTTTCCCGTAGGTGGTTTGTTCCACTGCGCCATCACACGTGCCAATAACAAGAAGCTTTATTTTTTCCTCCATGAACTAATTGCGTTTAATGAAAAAGAAAAACTACGCAGGCAGTGAAAACCACTCCCCACATTAATTAAGAAAAAGGAGCCACTTTGGTACCGAGTACCGTAAAGGTAAGGTAAGGTAAGGTAAGGTTACATCGCTATATATGCCTCTGGAGGGCATCTGAGCGGAAGCTTGGGAAAAAGCCTGTAACCAAACCAAAGAAAACGCTAGAAAAATCAAGGGAACAGGGCT
>Ga0307963_1002883_pt1 | contig 13630 bp, 12 predicted proteins | sample OrgLakmetagen594_FD_201829 | JGI IMG/M metagenome (GOLD analysis project Ga0307963, IMG submission 201829) | Saline water microbial communities from Organic Lake, Antarctica - #594 | ecosystem: Environmental > Aquatic > Non-marine Saline and Alkaline > Saline | place: Antarctica: Organic Lake...
AGCAGCTCTCCAATCCGAAATGATGTGTTCACGCAGAACAGTCTCAAATTTCCCAACGTGAATATTGTTTTGTGTGCGCACAGCCGTGGAAAACGTGTCAGAGTTAGGAACGTCATTCAGAGCGTGGCTGGTGCCGTAGATGCTCGGTGCCCGTGCAAGAAAAATGATGTGTTTTTCTTCTTGAACAAGAACCCCGTTCTCACAAATATTACAAGCAAGAGGATACCGTTATGAACTTCTACCATAACAACGAGGAGGCTCACATTTGAATCCATGAATTTAAGTCCTGAACCTTGCTACATTTCTCATGGCTTTCTTATTTAGAGTTTCAAAGTACTACTCTGGCTTTTCATGGCCCGGGGGAGCATGTAATTGGTTACACTAGCTTAAATAGGGGGTGACCTTCAGCCAGGTTGTTTGGCTGATCGGCTGGCTGCTGACTGGTCTCGGCCAGCCACAAATAAATTCCAACTAGCTTAGTAAGCTCAGATATAAAGGAAAAAGTCTAGTGTTTTGCTGAGAAACGAAATCTGAGTTGGCTTGATGTAGCAAGAAAGGTTGGGCTGCCGGAAAGTCCACAAAGAAGTGTGTACCAAACAATACGAAACAATGAAATAAGCAATGCATGCAAATAAGTGCACCTATGGACCCTTTTAAAAGGAGCTGCTAGCATGAGCAGGCGTAGGCAGCCGCAACAAGGCCTATAAATTAACCATGGCTGAGTCAAAGAAACCCTCCCCCCTTACTATTTAAACCCCAATACCCAAATACCCAACCCAAATACCCAACCCCGGAAACGCACGGCACGCAACAATAGATCTCAGTTTGAGCCTTCTAAAGCAAGCACAATGTCTCACCACGACGCACAGTGGTAGCCCCTCTTTGTCCACCACAAACTACAGCCATTGTATGCCACTCTGACCCTGCACTCACTAACCAACTTGCTGCTCCGCCCACACAAAACAAGCCAGCAAAACGTGGTGACGTACACAATCTGCTCCATTATATACCACTAGAAAGAGAGCACGCAGCCAGATAAATTGCCAGCAACAGACCCCTTTTACCAAAGCAGCAAATGCCATTACACAGAACAACTCACTAATTGCCAGCCTGTTAAAGCATCACACGCTCACAAACTGCTCGTCAAAAGCATCCTGCAACACAAATGTTTACACAAAGAACAACAATTCCCCCCCACTCAGCAAATCAACATAACCATCCCCCCTCCCAGTAGATGAAACACAGACTCGAACTACTATGTCCACAATAACCCGCCCCCACAGCGCAAACCTCAACGAAAAAGAAGATGTGATCTCCCTAATATATCCCAATGCCTACCTAGTCTGAGCCTAACCCCATTGCGTACCACCCACATCCAACAAGAACTCTGGACGTATTAGAGATAAAGCTTTCTCTATGACACCCGCTGAGGCCATAAACACGCTTTACCATGATGATTTGGACATCTTCACATAAAAATGATTGGAAGTTTCACACCTGCAATAAAAGGAATAGAGACAGTGGTCTCCCAGAAAAGCAGAAATAACACCATACCTACTGCTCTCCCATGATTCTAGATAGATGGGTCCTACCTCTATTTTACTTAACTGGGCTAGTGGTCAAAATTGTGGTTGGGTGCTGTTGCTAGCACTCAAATTGATTGCGCAAACTGCGAAGTTTGCTTCTATCATCTAGGACTTAGAATCACCAGATATCCTCCCACATTTTAAAGACATGTACGTGTGTGACATCTGCAATCGAACATATCAGAGAGAGACTGTTGAAGGAGCCTCGGGGGGTAGCGGGCACATATCCTTCTCTATTATTCCAGAGAGACAAAAGCCCATCAACTTCTTCATCACACAGAATAAGAAAGAACTGCAACTGCATTGCTTTCTTTGCAGTGGGCAAGAGACTTCCCATGTAGCTCACCACATTCAGAAGGGCCCCAACCACCGCAAGCTCCCAGCAAGCTGTGGCGTAACAACCTGCTTGGTCCAGACCACACCTCCAAGGTGCTCATACCGTCGCTTCAATGAGCCGTTTGACACACCCGCTTTCTTGCAATTTGTGGCTTCTTTTGCTTGGGGGGGATATGTCAACCCATTAAGTATCCAGGTAATTTGAGGCTAATCAAACAATTGACCCTCTTTCTATGATGTTTAACCGTTGCCCCTTGCTTATGTTCACATTGAGAGATGTCTTGCAGGAGACAGTATTGTGTGCAGAAGTGTGTACACCGGTCTCTCCTCAACAATTTTTGCTTATTCTTGACTTTGGTTGGAGACCAATATCTTCTCCCTTTTGTCTGACTTGGTGGCTATGCTCAACCCAACAAGTTGTCCTTTCTGCCAAAGCAATTATGACAAATTGTCTTTGCAGACCACCTACCAATCATCAGCTTTCATCAAGGAGCTGGCGTTTGTGGCATACACAGTAAGTCTATTGGGAGACCTTGTGTAGCAGTTTTTGTAGTTGTGCGTGCCTAATTTTTTATCATCAATTGCATCTTGCCTCCTGTTTCCTTTCCCCCTTATCTACAACTGCTTTAAAGGCATGCCCCTACATTGCAGGTGCGTAATCACTTGCTGGATCCATACTGGAACCGTACCAGCGTGGAGCTGAACGCCTCCCGCAGTTTAGAGAGTTGATGGTTGCATTGGAAAGTGAGGTCTAGAAGTATGGTGGATGGAACAAGATCTCATGTATTCAAGTTGACGGAAAGAATGCAGCTGCAGAGTTTGAAGATGTACAACAAGCAATAAGCATCATTTAGCATTTAATTGGTTAAGCCAAGAGTGGCAGGGGCAAGTGTGAGATGATTATGTTGTAGCTGAGTGCCTCTGTTTCAATAAAGTGATCATACCACTTTTAGTATTATATGGTTGGTGACTTGAAGTTGGTGGAGTGGCAGGGGGCAATTGGGGGAGACTGGGAGCATCCCAGCAGCACCGCCAGCCACCAGTAGAGCCATCAACCCCAGACAGCACCGACCTAAAGACCTCAGCAAAACTCGGCGTGACATCCACCTCGTCGGGATCAAGTATTGTGAGGACACCAGACCTTAGAACCAGCTAAACGCCGCAAAGGAACAGCGCAAAGATCTCTGCAACATTCACCAAGGAGCCTCCGTTACTCTCCACATCATCCTTTTGGGTGTGGGTGGCACCATCTACAACACTCACACTCTGAAGCCTTTCAAGAAACTGGGTCTTGATTCCAAAGAGTAAAGAAGCTTGCCTCCGAGCTCCATGTGCACTCTGTAAACTTTGCTGCTAAACTTGTTCATACCAGACTTGCCCTTTTTCAGTACTGTTATCAACTCTCATCAGGAGCCGGTTTCAAGCCAAGCCTGCAACCCTCTTGATCCCCATTGATTTTCCCCTTCCTTTTGCGGTGGAGGATCTTTACGGTACTCGGTACCAAAGTGGCTCCTTTTCCTTATTTAATGTTGGGAGTGGCTTTCACTGCCTGCGTAGTTTTTTCTTTTTTCTTTCTCTTTTGGAGCAGTGTATGGTTTCCTGGATTTCTGTGGGTAGCATACGTAGAAGCTCATTTACAATACCATCAGGTCCTGGGGATTTGTTGTTGCTCAGGGTTTTAATACATCCACTAAATGCACTTTTGTCAAGTATAGAGGAATATAGCCAGTTTCTATCTTTAGTGCCATCTGATTCATCTTGCGTGATTATTGTTTGTAATTTAAAGGGGTCTAGAGGTAACTTCCTGGCTCGTTCTCTGTAGGTTCCCATGGGTAGTTTCTAGGTGCTTCTTCAAGGAGGTAGGTGCCGTGTTTAATGTTGATAGCTTGCTTGCTAGGAGTCTTTAAAGTACTTTTCAAAGATCTGGGCTTGTTTGGTGGGCTCAGTTTCAAATTTGCCTGTTTCAGAATCTTTCACAGCTTAAAAACTTGCCCGTGGCTGTGCATTCTTATCTTTAAAGATTTTTTTGTGAGAGCTCTTTGGTGCTTATTTATCTATCAGCTGCTGCTGCTTTTTACGAGCAAAATTGTTGCCTTCTTTGTTGTGTAGGGCAGCTGTATTGGTGATAGCAAGTGTAGGGCAGCTGTATTGGTGATAGCTTGCCTGGTTCTTGTGTAAATGTCATCTAGTTGTTTTTTGAGGGGCTGATTAGGCACGATGTGCTTTATATCATGAATTGCCTTCATGAGCGCTGTGTTGGCGCTGTTTTGTTGTAAAATTTCTTCGGTGGTGCCCTGGGCATTTATGAAGGGGGAGGACAGGTGGTTTTGGATTTGCTTGATCCGGTGTAGTATTTTGCTTCGTATATTTCTCTTATTCTTTTCTGGTCGTAGGCTATAGTGGTGATTTGGGGGGATTGACCTAACAGTTTGAGTGAATTCTTCTATTTGTTGTTGGTCGTCAGTGGTGCTTTTGGATGTGCTAGAGCAGGTTTTGAGGGCTACCTTGTGTACCGACTCAGTAAGATTTGTCACTGATATAGCCAAAATTTCAATTTGCTCTTCTGCAGGCTTTTCACTCAGGTGTTGCAGCCTAGCAGTGTTTCTGGCACTTTTGTTTTGCAGTTCATTAAGAAATGCAAGGGCTTGCGTGTGAGCGGGAGTGAGTACAAGCAGGGTTTCCTCAAGTTCTTGTATAATGCCATGGGAGGGGTCAGAAAGGGCATGTGTAAATTTTAACTGGTCTGAAGCGCTGACAGGGCAAGTAAGGGTGGCTTGTTTGGCAGCTTTTTTCGCTTGGGCTTTTACAATGTGAGGGATCCGCAGGTTCAGAGTGCACGTGGGTACTATGGCCAGGAGTGGCACGTGGTCGCTCAGGTAGCCTAGATCGCAGGTGTAACTTGGTTTGCACGTGTTTGCGAGGGTTGTTGGCAAGAGGCTATCATCAATACGGCTAAACGAGTAAATAGTGCTTCCTACACTGTCCTTTCCCGTGGACCGTGAGAAGGTCCAGGGTCTTGGTTCAGGTAGGTTTGTGTCAATAGGCGAGTGGTGGGGCAGTGGGGATAGGTTGTGGTCCTTAATGAAGTTTTGGTACATTTTGTCTGCAATATATTTGTTTGTGCTTGACTTGTTCGGTCGTGGGCGGAGGTTGTGGCATTCATGTCTCAATGATGAAAGGGGTACAGTTTTCGTTGTCATTGATAATGGTTTTTATTTGTCCTTGCATCTCAAAGCGGGAGACTTGTGCTTCTGGTTGCGTTGGCAGTGTTTAGGATGACAGAGGTGTGTCTACCCTCCGGGTCTGAGTGTACGAGTGAGCAGTTCGTTGCCAGGGCAACGCATTTGTGTACACAGACAATTGCACCACCGTTTTTGTTTGTGGAAGTCCACCATTTGTAGTTTGTGAGTAATTGATGTAGCCAAGGCTGGGGTTTGCTTCCTTTTTGCAATTTGGTTTTTGTAAGGACCATAATATCGGGGGTGTTGGTGGCTATCATGTTCTTTTGGTCATGCTGGCTAGTAAAGACGCCTCTGACATTGAAGGTTGAGATTTTAAATGAGGAGAGGTATTTGGTCTCAGCTTGGTTGGAGGTCGCTCTGTGTAGTTGGTAAGGTGTAGTGGTGATGGTTTATGGTGTTGTGGTTTTGTTCGGGGCTGCTATTTGTGTGGGTGGAGGATAGGGGAAAAGAGCCTTCATGCTGAGAGTGTATGTTATCCGTTTGATGCGTGTGATCAGTAGATTGGGGTGTGGGGAGGGTTTGAGGGATTGTGGGTATGGTGGTGGCAGGGGGAGGTGGTGTGTCGTCAATGCTGATCACAGAATTGTCGACATACGTATTAGAATCAAAAGGTATGTTGCTGTCTGCTAGGTGTAAGACCGAGGTTGGTCCTAGATGGTCCCATATGCTGCCGCATTCAAGGGTGATAATAATGCCTTTCAGTTTAGTCCAATCACTCGGGCTTGTAAGAGGGATGGGGTTATCTTTTTCAGAATAAAAAATGAGCCAAGTCACAGGTTTTTGAGCAATTCCTATTTTCTTAAGACTCACTGCGTGACCTTGAGTGCCGTTGCTGGTTGCAAGGATGACAGCTCCTTTATAACCGGCTTTGCTTAGGTGTCGGTTTATTAGCTCTGCTGTAATATCCCCTTCTTTCAATACCCCGATGTGGCATATTTCAGCGTGTAATTTTTTGCGTCAATCCAAGGGAGGTACAGGGAATGGTTGAAAGTTCTATTGTTAAAGTTACCCATGTTTTTGGTGTAGAAGTGGTCTGGGGATTTACTGTCTAGTCTGCGCTGTTCAAGAGTGTCTTCCATTTCTTAAATGTGTGCGAGAACTTGTTTGCCGGACAAGACGTGCTCCCCTATGGCCATATTGAAAGAGTGGATTGGACTAGACAAAAAACTTTCTCTTGTTTCTCCATGTTTAAGGTCGGGAAATAAGGGGAGGTTGTTGCTGTTCAACACTGTTAATTATTCCTTCTTCGGTGGCAGGTACAATTGCGTGGATGGTAAATCTTTGTGTTAGGCAGCTAGTATGATCTTGGTTTGCCCCTAGAGTTATGTCTAGAGGCTCATTTTGAAGGGAAATTAAGAGTTTTCAGGTGTTTTCGTGTTTAGTGATGGCAATAAAGCTGTGGTTTTGCCCTCGGCAAAGGAAGGAGTTGCAGCTGTGGGTACCTGTCAGGTATTGAGGATTTTATCAAGGTTTGGGCATTGATTTGGTACTTTGTATACTTCTTGGAGGCTCAGGTTCTTTTGAGTACTGAGCCAGGCATCAACAGCATCGTCACTAAATCCTTGGTTTTCGTTGTAAGTGGCTTTTCAACCAGTGGCACGCTCTCGGTCTTCCAAGGCCTTATTCCTGATAAAGTTATGCAGCATTCTAGTGGTTAGCAGACGGTCACCGTAAACATTGTTGATTGCGTGAACCTGACAGTTATGGCTGCCAGGTTCTTGTTGCTCAAAGTTCAGCTCAGCCCTAGGCATGCCTACTTTCATCATTTCTTTGTGGCAGGGGTCTACACACGGTTTACGGGCGGGGGTTGTGCTTCAGGGAATGGATGGATTGGTTTGTTCTGGATTCAAGGAATGATGTCCCATTCAATTGTTTAGGGCGTGAATATGGCATGTATTTGAGCCTTGTTTTTGTCTTTTTGCTGTGGCTTTAGTACGTGTCAAAGAAAAAAAGGGGTTAGTGCTGGAGATGACAATGCTATAAGCCTGTATGTAGTTGAAACACAAAAACTCTACCATCTTCGCCCTCTCAAAAGATGGTAGAGGAGAAAAACCCACCCAGCGGGGGGATGGGGAAAATTTATCAAAGGCATTTACTGAAAAGCTCCTCTTATTTTTATTTTCCAGATAGGATGTTGTGTGTCTCTGCATCCATTGGGTGTTGCAGAACACAAAACATCCTTTCCTAATCCATACCGGTAGTGTTTACACCATCTGCGTTAATTTTTCTTTTTTCCACCTTCCCAGATAGCACCGGTGCCGACCCAAAGATCTCAGCATTCTCCGACGTCACATCCACCTCATCGAAATCAAGTACTGTGAGGACACTAGACCGCAGAGCCAGCTGAGCGCCGCGCAGGAACAGCACAAAGGCATCTGCACCATCCTTCAAGGAGGCAGCCTCCGTTACCCTCCACACCATCCTTTTGGAAGTGGGTGGCACCTTATACAACAATCGCACACTGGAGACTTTTATGGAGCTGGAGCTTGATTCTCAAAGAGGAGTTAAAAAACTTGCTTCCAAGCTTCATGCTCTTTCTGTCAATTACACTGCCAAACTTGTCCATACCAGACGTGAACTTTATTTCCAGTGTCACACAGAGTTGGAAATGGCATTACCAGCTCTATCTCATCAGGAACCGGTTTCAAGAAGTTAAGCCTGCAACCCTCCTGCTGATCCCAACCCATTGATCTTTTTCTTTTGTTTGAGGAGTTTTACGGTACTCGATACTAGAGTGGCTTTTTTGTCATCAATGTGGGGAGTGATTTTCACTGTTTACATAGTCTTTCTATTCTAGCCTTTGCTGCCAGTGTAATCATGACGTAGCGACTCCAGTCCAGCAACCATACCCCAAAAGAAACCCAGCAAACTAGGTCTTCACATTCCTCCCGCTCTCTCCTGAGCTTTAGTAGTAGAGGGAGCAGGAGGCGGACTTAAGTTGTCTTGCTTCTTGCTTTCGCATTCAAGCCAGATGACTTGACGAAATGAGTTGAATAAGCATTGGTTATAGAAGCAAGTGCCAAATACTGAAAGTAGCCGATGGTAGGTCTGTAGCACAAACCCCCTTGATGGGCAAGAGCCTAAGCAAAGTAAATGACAGCCGACAACTGGGCACAATCAAGTAGGAACACTACAAGAGACCTTTTTTTGTAAACCTTGTAAGAAATTCTACATAGGCAGTGAAAAACCACTGCCCAAATTGATTGGTAAGGAGGGCTCAATCAGCTACTACAGAATCATGGCCAAGACCGCAGACAAAAAACATACATCTGCAGCATTTTACAACTATTTACAACCTTCCTCAGGTTATCCTGTGGTGAACAACAAAGTGGTGGTGTTGAAAAACACCGTTTTGTTTCTTTCATGTCACCCACGAGTGGCACGGGGGGGGAGGAGAGCGTGAGCGCTCACTTCTTGGGAGCTGCTGCCTTCTTTTTGGGGGCAGCCTTGGGCTTCTTCACACCGGCTGGCTTCTTGGGCGCGGCAGCCTTCTTCTTGGGTGCCGCTGCCTTCTTGGGTGCCGCTGCCTTCTTGGGTGCTGCTGCCTTCTTGGGTGCGGCTTCCTTCTTGGGTGCTGCTGCCTTCTTGGGTGCTACTGCCTTCTTGGTCGTGGCTGCTGCCTTCTTCTTGGGAGCAGCTGGCATCTTCTTCATCTCCTCGCCCAGCTTGTAGCTGGCCTTGATCTTGGTGAGCTTGCCTGAGGCAGTCAAGCGCTTGAGAGAGGTGGACAGCATCTTCTCCCAGTTGGCGGGCAGGTCCTTGGCGTACTTGGAACCCACGGCCTTCCTGATGGCGGGCACGCTGCTGCCGGAGCGCTCCTTGAGGGTGGAGATGGCCTCGGCGATCATGGCCCCGAAGGCAGGGTGCTTGGCGACCTTCTTGGGGCCTCCAGCTGCCTTCTTAGGGGCAGCCTTGGGCTTCTTGGCGCTGGCGAGGGCCTTCTTCTTGCCCGCGGAAGCCGGGGCAGGGGCAGCGGGGGCCGGGACGGGAGGGAGCTCGGCGTCGACCATGGTCGTTGACTTGGTGTTTATGGAGAGAGTGAGGAGTACTTCTAATTGTTTGGATAGTCTTGCGTGATGAAACGCGGGAATAAAAGCGGACGGACACGACAATCTTTGTTGCGAGGCAGGATCAGCAGGTACCACTGTGGATTTCCTGATGTTTACCCTCCTTCCCTTGTAGTCCTCTCCCTTGAACACCCCCCAGCATATTCTATGACCCATGAAGAAACATGATGGCCAGGTGAGGGACAGCCAGGGAACATATCTTGTGCGTGCTGGCGTGCTGAAGGAAGTGAGGTGTTGTTGAAGCACTGATCAGCAGGACCGCTTTGTTGCATTCCTCTTCCTTTTGCTCTCTGTGTGGGCTTGGCATGGATCAAGCCAGATGGAAAAGCAAATGATTATGCTTACATGTACACAGGTGATTACTACGGCATTATGAGTTAGGTTAAAACTGTGCGCTTGTCATCCCATTGCGTTGCAATTAGGCCAAGTAGGCATGCGTCATTATGTGGATCCAGCCATTGCGCTCCAATTTACTTGGCAACAGCATCATATGCACAACATCATTAATTATTCCCATAATCTTGCTAGCCACCTTGTGGTGTAATTGCATGCGAAATGTGCATCCCTGACGTCTGACATCCGCCGTCCAAAACACATTTTCATCCACAAACTAGATTATAATAACCAATTTAGGGGTCTATACACTAGTTATATTTGCTTGTGAAGAACAAAAATGTTAAAGGATGCAACCCCCAAACCATATTTCCTTGGTCCAACAGGTGATACATTTTGCCTGGGTTGCGGCAGGCTTGTTTGCCCCCCATACTGTCTAAATCAACCTTCCGTCGGAGGAATACTCGACGTGTTTTTTGCTGATCTGAAATCTGAGATCAAAGGAAGAGTTGATCCGTCCTAGCGGGCCGGCTCCAGTGCATACCTGTTGAAATCGCTGTAAAACAGACTATCAAGGCAATGAAAACCACTCCCCACACATCAATTAAGAAAAGGAGCCACTCTGGTACCGGGTACCGTAGGAATCCTCCACCAATATCAATGGAGATTAGGAGGGTTGCAGGCTTGACCTGAAACCGGCTGGTGAGAGCCGATAATAGAACTGGAAAGTGTGCGTCTGGTGTGGACAAGTTTGGCAGCGTAGTTGATAGATTTTAAATGAAGCTCGCTCGGACGCAAGTTTCTCAGCTCTTTGAGAGCCATGACCCAGCTCCCAAAAGTACTGATAAGGATCCAGTGTGTGATCGTTGTAGACTCTCACCGGATGGTGCCACCCGCGCCCAAAAGGATGGTGTAGAGGCAGGGTAACAGAGGCTCCTTGAAGGATGGTGTAGAGACCTTTATAATATTCCTTCTCACCTGGTTCTGAGGGCGCTGTTACACAGGGTCTTAAGACCCTTGAATCCCTGACGCATTACATTTTAAAGCGCAACCAGACGATTGGCAGCCTTAATGTTACAAATAAACTTGTAACACTAAGGCTGTACTTGAAGTAGGAAAAACGCAGTGAGAGAGAAAACAATGCTGACATGGATTGGGCTACAATGTTCTGTGTTCTGCACTACCCAATGGACAATAGGGCCATTCGTACTGCCAAACAACAAACTTGTAACAAAACCGTAATGTTGATATTCAGGTTATGTATTTCCGGGAAAATCACATGAGTTGTAAAGGCCAATGATTTAGCATGACATGGAGAGCAAGAAATCTTGTTTGTTTAGGAAAAATCAACATTGAAGATTCCCACGTTACCTAATTAAGGAGCTGCTTCCGTATCAAACGGGATTGCAATGAGTGCCGTGTTTAGTTGTACCATTTTTGTCTCTGATCTCAACTGTGAGCATTGTTGTTATGCACACCAGGGATGTCTGGGTCGTTTCAAGTTTGTATGAAACGTGTAGAACTAAGACTTGTTGCTGCATGTTCAACGGACTAGGTGCAAAGTTTGGCGCACCAACCAACAAGTGCTGAATAGCTTGCACTGATCAATCATTGTGCCATCTATGCTTGTGCGGCACGACAAATTTAGAGTGTTGGCGTGTTGGGGGTCAGGGCTGTGTGGCAATGCACATTCTAGAAAACATGAGCTGTTTTTGCAGGATCGCGGTAAAATCTAGCATGTGTTTTCTGGCTTGTTCATGAGCAGTACAGCAGGCAGGCATAGTACTGCTGAAGTGGCGTATGCTACTAAGGCAGAGAAAAATCTGAGGAAACCGCAGCACAGAAACACACACGCACAGGAGAGAGAGAGAGAGAGAGAGAGAGAGAGAGAGAGAGAGAGAGAGAGAGAGAGAGAGAGAGAGAAAGAGAGAGAGAGAGAGAGAGAGAGAGAGAGATATGCACCTGCTACACCACCGTCAGGGATGGGAGTTGTTTTATTTGGAGGCAAAAATAACCAATCAGGCACCAAATGGCTGAGTCGGGAGATTTGTGAATTGCAAGAGGAGAGTATTCGACAGCAGCCTACAGGTTCAACAACGCTTTCACGTGGTGGATTTAAATTAAGCAAAAGAACGGCTCCTTTCAGTCGCAGGAAAATCACTGCATAGTTACTTTCTGTGTGCAACGTAGCGCAATGTCATTGATCGTTCAGGTGTTCAAGTAAACCACCACCACAGAAATGAGGAAAAAAGTAAACTGGGTCAAGATGATGGACTTATAGTAGCCAGCACGAGGCCCTTGAACAGCTCAAAAGAGGTGAAGGGGGTGTTTGTTCAGTGTAAACTAGTCGTCAGCAGTTTCCCTGTGACCTCAAATGGCATTTCAGAAAAGAAGCATTGATTCCCCTTTTTTGGGCGGGCTTGGCTGGGCTGACTACTGCGATTCCTAGTCTAATGAGCATTTCAATTAGCTCTTCCCAAACCGCTAACCGCAATTCACCAGATTTCAGCAGCTTGTTAAGGAATAGACACCATACGTTTGTAGGTAATAAATAGCCAAGAATACTTTCTTGTATACAAGAAAGTGGAGCTCTACGTGATCTTTGTTGGCAGACGACAAGACGAGTGGAAAGCAGTATAACACACACATACCTGACTTGCCGCAGCAGACAACCTCATTCCTGACCACCAAAGGCACACGGCAGTTGAATTTGATTCGCACAATTGCTAGATCTACAGCCGCTAGTCTTCTATTCGTCGCTGCCAACGATTGGGCGTGACAGATTTGTGCATGAATTTGCCTTGGCATACAGAGCACACAAATATGTGGCTCATACTAAGAACGTTTGTTATGAAAAGACTCCGCTGGTAGTGATGACACAGCCAGCATGATTAAGGGAGGGGGTTACTTAGGTGCCCGCACCAGGCAACCCCCCACCACGCAAACAATTAGAAAGAAATTAGTGTGGGTCAGGGGGGTTGTGTGCCGTAGCACCAAGACCCAATCCTTGATGTTGTTGCTTGTGTTATATTGCAGTGCATACCTTGTTTTTATGAGTGCAGATGCATGTCTGATGGAGTGTTCATTCAGTTTGAGTGTCAATTTTTTAATCTTATGGTAATCTAGTTTAAGGTCTGCCAGAGGTTTGTCTGTATAGTCTTTGTAGATAGTCCCCATAGCTCCAACGAGGATCATGTGAAGCCTGACTTCCCTATATCCTTGTCTGTTTAGGTTGGCAACAAGCATGCTGTGCTGTGCTTTTGATTTTTGGAGTTGGGTATCAGGCCTAGTGTCTTCACAGAGTCAAATTCAATCAGGTGACCTCCCACTGGTTTGGATTCAGTTTCTTGTCTTTAGCAAACTGTTGAAAATTTGAGTTGCGGGTGGTTACGCGAGAGGAGCACACAGTGCTAGGTAAAAAAGGATGGCGTCAGGACGAGAAGAGGCTTATAAAGCACGTGCTGTTAGTTTTGGTAGCAACCAAGAGGGCAGTATTTTGTTGGCAGTGTTTCTGTAGCGTAGTGGCCCAAAATGGTTAACCGGATGAATATATGAGCGATAAGTAAATTGTACTTTACTTATGCATGTTACATTCGCCCCACCCTCAAGTGCTTGCGTCCTCGTAAGCATATCACAACTCCCTAAACCTGTACGGTTTTTACATGATAGAGGCTTTTCGATTTAAGACGGAGTCCACTTGGAGGATATGCGGCGAAGTGTAAAGCGTGCGCAAAAACAACGTTTTTGTGGGTCTGAGGACTCGAACCGAGAACCTCGGCTTCGATACCAAATGTAGCGTAGTGGCTCAAAATGGTTAACCGGATGAATATATGAGCGATAAGTAAATTGTACTTTACTTATGCATGTTACATTCGCCCCACCCTCAATGCTTATTCAACTCATTTCGTCAAGTCATCTGGCTTGAATGCGAAAGCAAAGTTTCACGACAGTAGAACCTTAGGCTGTGAATGGAACGCGGGAGGACACGGGCCCCAAGCTCGCCCGTGTCTGTGAGCTGCTGCCTAGCAGAGAAATCAGGAAATTGTGTAATTTCTAATATATTAAC
>Ga0307963_1002884_pt1 | contig 13629 bp, 17 predicted proteins | sample OrgLakmetagen594_FD_201829 | JGI IMG/M metagenome (GOLD analysis project Ga0307963, IMG submission 201829) | Saline water microbial communities from Organic Lake, Antarctica - #594 | ecosystem: Environmental > Aquatic > Non-marine Saline and Alkaline > Saline | place: Antarctica: Organic Lake...
ACCCCACCCCCTCCCCGATTCGACCCATATATATACCAATTGATAGCTCTCGGCATCAGGATTCCGGACATGTAATTTTTACCAGAAAGTAGACACGCCGTCCAAAAGCTATGCTTCCTGCACCCTCCTGGCCTGAGCAGTTTATCTTTTTCCTTTTTTTTGCGAAATTAAAGGTTGGCTTTTTGTGGATTTTAAGGGCTGGATTGAAAATTACCACATAGAAAGCAAGCAACATTGAGGGTACTTGCTGTTACTGCGTCTTTAAGGATGCATGGGATTCCTAGGATTTTAGTGCACACAGAAACACACACGTACACATGCGCACATACACACACATGCGCGCCCACAGCCACACCCGCACCTGCATTGTAAACTTCCACAGTGCTGCGGTCCCACGCATCTCCCTCCACCATGATATGTTGCAAGATGCAATTACAAACTAGCTTTCATACACACACCCTCACCCCCATGCTCATACCTGCGATGTGGACGTTCACAGTGCTGCGGTCCCACGCATCACCCTCCACCATGATCTGTTGCAAGATGCACTTACAAACTAGCTGTCACACACACACACCCATGCTCATACCTGCGATGTGGATGTCCACAGTGCTGCGGTCCCACGCATCTCCCTCCACCATGATGTGGCGCCCCCACATGGGTGGCATCTCCTCCCACGCCTCAAGAGATCCCGGGGGTGTGAGTTGGCCTCCCACGTGGCGAGCCAACCGGCCAGCCGCGCTGTTGCCGCTCACTTCGTCCACTGTCTTGCCTGCGTGCAAAGCGTGTTTGTTTGTCAGATAGGAGAGTGGTTAAGAATCCAGGTGGCAAGCTAACCGGCCAGCCGCGCTGTTGCCGTTCACTTCGTCCACCGTCTTGCAAGCGTGCATGTGTGTGTGTGTGTGTGTGTGTGTGTGTGTCAGATAGGAGTGTGGTGAAGGTCGCATATGTTTCAGTGTTTGATCATCGTGTAAAAACGTTGAAATTCACAGGGCTGTGGGGTGCAGGCCAAGTGCTGCAAAGTAACAGCACATCGCCGAAATGATACTCCTACATACATTTGCACATACACACAAACACGCATACACCCACACACGCATGCAATCGCACACACACATACACACACTTTTGACACACGAAACACACACGAGACACACATACACACACTTTTACACACGAAACACAAACGAGACACACGCACAAACTCGCACGCTGCTCACCCATGTGGAGTGTGATGTGTGAAGACATCCACACCGTGAGGTACAGAGTAGCACCAGGGGACTCTAAGATGTCCAAACGCGCCAAGCCTCCCATGAGTAGGGTGTTGCCGGCAGGCATACGGTAGGTGCGTGGGACAAGGGGTTTGTTTGGGAGAACCTGCGTGTGTGAGTGTATGTGCACGCACATGTGTGTATGTGTGCGTCTAACATAAGAAAGGTGGATCAGACAGGCATATACCTATGTGTGCCTAACATGTGCGTACATGTGTGTGTGTGTGTGTGTGTGTGTGTGTGTGTGTGTGCCTTCCAAGAGAAGGGTGTTGCCGGCAAACATGCAGGAAGTGCGTGTAATGAGTGAGGAATTTGTTTGGAAGCACCTAAGCTGTGTTGAGTGTGCGTATGCATGCGTATACATTGAATGTGCCTGCGGGTGTGCCTGTGGGAGTGCCTGTACGTGTGCCTGTGGGTGTGCCTGTGCATGTGCCTGTGGGTGTGCGCGCGAGTTGGTGTGCATGAGACTCTGAACCAGCAGACGCTGCGGTTAACACTTGTCTCACGTCCCCTTTATGTAGGTGGTCAGGAGGAGAATGTGGGGAGGCTATGTAGGTGGTCAGTAGGAGGTTATGTAGGTGGTCGGTAGGAGAATGTGGGGAGGCTATGTAGGTGGTCAGTAGGAGGTTATGTAGGTGGTTGGCAGGAGAATGCGGGGAGGTTATGTAGGTGGTGAGTGGGAGGTTATGTAGGTGGTCGGTAGGAGAATGTGGGGAGGTTATGTAGGTGGTCGGTAGGAGAATGTGGGGAGGTTATGTAAGTGGTAAGTAGGAGGTTATATAGGTGGTCGGTAGGAGAACTTGGAGCACTCCAGGTTGTGCCAAATGCAGAATGCTTGGGGCCTAATATATAACATCCCACAGCAATAGCTGAGGTGCCGCATGCACGCACGCACACATGCACGCACACATCCACATTTGGCCATGATAAACTGCGGCACACATCCACATTCACCCATGATTACACACATCCATATTCAGCCATGATACACTACGGCACACATCCACATTCACCCATGATTACCCACATCCACATTCGGCCATGATACACTACGGCACACATCCACATTCAGCCATGATTACTCACATCCACATTCGGCCATGATACACTACGGCACACATCCACATTCACCCATGATTGCACACATCCACATTCGGCCATGATACACTACGGCACACATCCATACTCACCCATGATTACACACATCCACATTCGGCCATGATTAACTACGGCACACATCCACACTCACCCATGATTACACACATCCACATTCGGCCATGATTACACACATCCACATTCGGCCATGATTAACAACGGCACACATCCACATTCACCCATGATTACACACATCCACATTCGGCCATAATTGACTACAGCACACATCCACCCACACCCAAGAGCACACACATCCTCATTCAGCCATGATTAACGACGGCACACATCCACCCACACAATTGATTATACACATCCACATTTGGCCATGATTAACTACGGCACACCTGTCGCACGTCCTCTTTAGACAGGTAGGTGGTCAGTTGGTGGCGGTGGGGCACTCCAGGAGTGTCAAATGCGCGGTGCTTAGGGCCCAGGGGGAGGCCAGGCACGTTTATGAGGCCCAGCGTGGTGCCGGGCATGGATGCTATTGTGGGTTCGCCTGTCCAGGTATTGTGTGTAGAGGTATAAAACATAAAACATGTGCACAACGCAAGACACGTGATGTTTGTAGTATAAGCAGGCATGTTTGTGAGGCATGAGGCCCAGCGTGGTGCCAGGCATGGATGCTATTGTGGGTTCGCCTGTCCAGGCATTGTGTGTAGAGGTATGTAATATGTAACATAAAACATGTGCACAACGCAAGACACGTGATGTTTGTAATAAAGAAGGCAGGCACGTTTGTGAGGCATGAGGCCCAGCGTGGTGCCAGACATGGATGCTATTGTGGGTTCGCCTGTCCAGGCATTGTATGTAGAGGTATGTAATATGTAACATAAAACATGTGCACAACGCAAGACACGTGATGTTTGTAATAAAGAAGGCAGGCACGTTTGTGAGGCATGAGGCCCAGCGTGGTGCCAGACATGGATGCTATTGTGGGTTCGCCTCTCCAGGTATAGTGTGTAGAGGTATATAATGTGTGCACAACGCAGACCACGTGATGTTTGTAGTATAAGCAGGCACGTTTATGAGGCCCAGTGTGGTGCCAGGCATGGATGCTATGAAGTTTTGAAATTTGCCTGTTATTCACAGGGACGTTGTGGATTAAGCATGTATGTTACATACAAATACACCACCAACTCACGTTGCTGCCATGCGCACACACACACATCTCTCTTTCTCTCTCTCTCTCTCTCTCTCTCTCTCTCTCTCTCTCTCTCTCTCTCTCTCTCTCTCACACACACACACACACACACACAAGAAAATACACATTGTACGTCCGCTGGTGACACACACACACACCCAACAATCAACTCACGTTGCCCCCCCGTGCCCCCACACGTGCACACACACGTGCACACACACATAGACACAAGAAAATACTGCTGGTGACACACACACACACACCCAACAATCAACTCACGTTGCCCTCCCGTGCCCCCACACGTGCACACACACGTGCACACACACATAGACACAAGAAAATACTGCTGGTGACACACACACACACACCCAACAATCAACTCACGTTGCCCTCCTGTGCCCCCCAGCCGTTTCAGTGCTGAAATTAAGCTGCTCTTGCCCACATTCTGTGCGCCCACCACCCACAGGTCCCCGCGAAAGCCAAGTGCAGATCTGATGTCTTCAGCCACGGGGCGTACGTTCACAGCCTTAGGTGCACTCACGCAAAACACTTTGTCAGGGCGAGGCAGGCCAGCAGCAGCAAGGCGGCCGCGCACCCACGTCTGTGTGCGTGTGCATGTGCATGCGTTTGTTATGTGTCCGTGTGTCTGTGTGTCTGTGTGCAATTGTATGCATTTGTGCGTTTCTGTTTGTGAGTAAGTGGTCAATGTGGGCAGCCACTCCATTCAAGTAAGGGCACCCATAGGAGCACATTTGTGAGCATCACAAAACCTCATCACAAAGTCACCAATTTGTCACTCACTAATAGCCTGGCTTGGATGGCTTCCTTAAGCAGCGAGCCCTCTAGTTCAGGGCCGTTTATATGGTAACAACACAATCATTCGGCTTCTCCCCACCATTCGGCCTCTCATCATTAGCCTAGCTTGGGTGGCTTTTTTGGGCAGTAAATCCCACTTTGTTCAGATCAACCGGATGCTTGTGTCTGGTTTTACCATCATTCTATCGCTCATCATTCCATCACTCATCATTAGCCTAGCTTGGGCGGCTCCTTGGGCAGTAAATCCCACTTTGTTCTGAGCAACTGGATGCTTGTGTCAGTCTCACCATCATTCAATCACCCACCACGAGCCTAGCTTGGGTGGCTTCCTTGGGCAGCAAGTCCACTTTGTTCAGGGCCACCATGAGACGGAACTTTAGTGGTCCTGCCTCTTCCTCCGCATCCCTTTCCCTCTGCTTTCTGCTGCCACCGCTGCTGCCAGCACTAGAACTAGGGGTGGGTGGGGTGTAGCCGGGAGGGAGCAGTGACCTGTGTGCATGTGTGTGTACATGCGTGTGTGCATGTGTGTGTACATGCGTGTGTGCATATGTGTGTGCATATGTGTGTGCATGCGTGTGTGCATGTGTGCGGACATGCGTATGTGCATGTGTGTGTACATGCGTGTGTGCATATGTTTGTATATGCGTGTGCGCATGTGTGTGTACATGCGTGTGTGCATATGTTTGTATATGCGTGTGCGCATGTGTGTGTACATGCGTGTGTGCATTTGTTTGTATATGCGTGTGCGCATGTGTGTGTACATGCGTGTGTGCATATGATTGTATATGCGTGTGCGCATGTGTATGTTTGTGCTTGCTTAGGTGTGTACATTCGCGTGTGCTTTATGTTTCCTGTGTTGGCTGCTGTAGTCAGCACTTTTGCCAAGGGCCAAGGTGCACCTGGGAAGAAGCACTAACGTGCGCACGTGCGTGCGTGCTTGTGTGTGTATGTGTGTGTGGACGTGTGGACGTGTATATTCGTGTGTGCGTGTATGTTTTTGTGTGCAAGCACAATTGTAAAAAGAAAGTCAACTGCTGCAAAGAGCATCGAAACTAAAGTGCTCAAGTTCCTTAAACAAATGCAAGCATGTCAGTGGCGAGCATGCACAAGATGAAGGGCACATTCCTAGCTCACGTGAGAGTTTAACCTAGCTCACGTGAGAGTTTTACTAAGCTCACGTGAGAGTTTTACTTAGCTCACGTGAGAGTTTTACTTAGCTCACGTGAGAGTTTTACCTAGCTCACGTGAGAGTTTTACTTATGCCTGTGGCGAGAGTTTTACTTATGCCTGTGGCGTGAAAGTAGAGGCATCTGCTCAGTGTCTTAAGTACAACGTGAAATTGGTTAGGGTTTAGGGTTTAGGGTTTAGGGTTTAGTGCTATGCTTGTAGAGTTGGCCAGAACCATTTATGTATACAGACAGCTGTATACTTTATTTAAAAGCAAGATTTTGGTATTTACACGATTTTCAATTTTACAAGATATACGGTGCACATGCAGTGTGTACACCGATACATGTACAGTATGTACATCAAATCATACGCCGTATAAACACGTACCATAGGGACATTTAAGTATTGCGACTCCTACTTATTGCGAGGTGCCCAAATGATTAGCATACTTTATTTGCGAATTTGGGCATTGCGAGGCCAGCCAAATTAATTCACAATTGACGAGTTTTTGCGAGTGTTGGGCACTTCTGTGAGCTGCACTCTGTTGCAACCTCGAGAGGGTTTGCAATGCCTTGGGTTGCCCCATTCAAGACAGCAAAAGGCTTTGAGTGATCAGCAAAAAGTGCATTTTGGCAGAGATTCAAACCCAAGACCTGCAGACTGCAGCCAAAAATAGGCTGTTTAAAATCAAAGTTTTCATTTTTAATTTCTTTGCGTATTGAACTTTGCGAAGCACCCAAATCATTAATATCTTATTCGCAATATTCTCTAAATTGCTTGCAATACTACCAGGATCCTTACGGTAAACAGAAATCCTATATACGATCTGGGCCAACCCTATATATATATATTTGCCTGATGAAAGAAGAGACATGGGCACACTCCCTGCTTGTATCCTTGCCTAATACGTAAGGATAAGTAAGGGGCACACAATCTAATTATTCAAGCCAATGCGGCCTATGCGAATGGCTTTGGCCCTCTGAACTGTATGTGCACACGAATGCACGCGCATGTGCGCACGCGTACGTGTGCTTGCGCGCGCATGTCAAGGGATTGAATGCGCCCTTCCTCTTGGTGCTTTCCCTCCCCAACGGAGGGTTAGCCTCCCTGCTGCTTATGCCTGAAGCTAGCTTTGGAGGCCTACCTGGTTTCCTCTTCTTTGCTGCTGCATCCCACTCTGCCTGTGCTGCCCTGTCCCCTGCAACACGTTCTGCATGTGCCTTTGCTGCCTCCCCCTGTGCTGCCTTCTTCTCACTTGCTGTCTGGTTACTAGGCTTGAATGAATTCTGCAACCCCAAGCTGTTTGTCCACATTAGAGGCCTTGAGGGAGGGCTTAAGAGGCTTTCCCGGCCAGTTCCCATTCATGCTTATAATTAATTAATTAGCCCCAATGCGAGCTTTGCGAAGCCCTTGTAACTTAGTTATTTAAACCGCTCCTGACACTCTGCAAGGTATAAAAACGTCCTCCTACGCCAACCGTGCCTAACCGTATTCACCCTGGAACCTAATATTCATACATATTAAAAGTAACCACCGGTAACCCTGGACCCTTTCAAGAAATATTTTTGCCATTCCCGTACCAACCCTGGTGCGAAATTTGCCCAGCGCTTGCACGTGTGTGTTAGTATTTGTGTTAGTATGCGCGTTTGCACGCATATACATTGCCTGTTTACGTGTGTGTATGTATGTGTGCGTGTGTGTGCTGTTGTATGTTTGCGTGTGTGTGTGTGTGTACGGTGGAAGAACCATCTCCTCTTCGTTTGGCCATCCGCCAAACTTTATTTTCAGCAACCCCGGACACACCGGATCCTCAGAATAATTATAATAAACAGTGCCGCCATCATACCGGAGGGCGAGAAATGATATTTAATTGGGTTGATATAGGAAAGGTACGGTATACGGTGAATACATGTAAAAGGTATAAGCGTTTGAAATGAACATCGCACCTGATGGCATCTATTGGTAGCGAACCGTCAAAGTCGGACGCATCCACCACCATCAGCACCACCGCACGACGGTCCTTTTGCAGGAAGATTTTGCGGCCCACCTTTGCTAGCAAAAACGAGGAAACAAGTGAGAGTATGTACGCTGATATGCAAGGAGCGCGCCTTTTTGAAGCGCTGAACTCGAAGGGTGGAAGATTTTTGCGCATGACGCTAAAATCCTCAGGACGGCCCTAAGTGACTTACATCTGTTTCATGTTTCCTCTAGCTTCTGTTTCTTTTGATTAGCCAGGTGTAGTTTCAGGCTTTTCCAAACTTCCGCTGAGATGCCCTTTGAGGCATATATAGTGATGTAACCTTACCTAAGTGACATGATACCAGGTAGCTAGCTGTCGTCTTGCCATTAAAATAATATGTATAAATAACATCACAATGTATCATTGTATACATTAAAACAGTTGGAGCTCCAAAAAGGAGAGAAGAGAAGAGGAGAGGGGTCATGCAGCATGCAATTTAGGAATGCACCAGCAAGGGGGGTTGAGCTACTACTCTTTGTACAGACCTACTATCGGCTACTTCAGCATTTTGGCACTTCTATAACCAATGCTTATTCAACTCATTTCGTCAAATCATCTGGCTTGAATGCATCAGCAAAGTTTTGTTTTGTTCAGGGTGTTTGTTCAGGGCATTTGTTCAGGGTGTTTGTTCCGGGTGTTAGGGGTTGTTTTGTTCAGGGTGTTTGTTCAGGGTGTTTGTTCAGGGTGTTTGTTCAGGGCGTTTGTTCAAGGCGTTTGTTCAGGGTGTTAGGGGGTTATTTTGTTTAGGGTGTTTGTTCAGGGTGTTTGTTCAGGGTGTTTGTTCAGGGCTTTTTTTCAGGGCGTTTGTTCAGGGTGCTTGTTCAGGGTGTTTGTTCAGGGTGTTTGTTCAAGGTGTTAGGGCGTTGTTTTGTTCAGGGTGTTTGTTCAGGGTTTGTTCAAGGCGTTTAGTCAGGGTGTTAGGGGGTTGTTTTGTTCAGGGTGTTTGTTCAGGGCGTTTGTTCAGGGCGTTTGTTCAGGGCGTTTGTTCAAGGTATTTGTTCAGGGTGTTTGTTCAGGGCGTTTGTTCAGGGTGTTTGTTCAGGGTGCTTGTTCAGGGCGTTTGTTCTGGGTGTTCGTTCAGGGTGTATGTTTAGGGTGTTTGTTCAGAGTGTTTGTTTAAGGTGTTTGTTTAAGGTGTTTGTTCAGGGCGTTTGTTCAGGTGTTTGTTAAGGGTGTTAGGGGGTTGTTTTGTTCAGGGTGTTTGTTCAGGGTGTTTGTTTAGGGTGTTTGTTCAGGGTGTTTGTTCAGAGTGTTTGTTCAGGGTGTTTGTACAAAGCGTTTGTTCAGGGCGTTGTTAAGGGTGTTAGGGGGTTGTTTTGTTCAGGGTGTTTGTTCAGGGTGTTTGTTCAGGGTGTTTGTTCAGGGTGTTTGTTCAGGGCGTTTGTTCAGAGTGTTTGTTCAAGGTGTTAGGGGGTTGTTTTGTTCAGGAGATCCAGCTTTGTTGCTTGTAGTTATATCGGCTTCAAATAGAGAAGCAAAAGGTTTCCAGCGCAGAGGAGCTCACATACACTTCAGCAAAGTGCTACTGGCTTTCAACAGGTACAGAAGCACACATCACACACACAATCCAAGCCAATTTGAGGAAAGAGATCAGGAGCTGCCACAAAGCAAGGGCTGCTGCTGTCCAGCTCTGAGACAGCGCAGCTGATTCACAGAATAAGCGTACTCATAATGCTTGTTAGGTAATTGCAAACGGTTACAAAGACCCTCGTGATCCCCATTAAAACCTGCATTCTTAAAATTGCGGTGATGGAGTTATTAACAAATGGTGCCCAATAAGCCACTTCCAGTTCCACTGCAGCCAGAACTTGCCAGAATTCTTTATTTGCCTGCGTCTTTCCTAATTGTGCAAATGACCTGCGTAGCTATAATAAGGTGTCCCCCTTTTCCTTACAAATTCACGAGGTCGTAAGCCTCATGTGCAGCGACCAAGCTGCTGTGATATCTACAGAGGTTGTAATAAACATAGAGGTTGTGAGCCTCATGAGTGACCAAGCTGCTGTGATATACACAGAGGTTTGATAAAAATAAAGGTTGTAAGCCTCATGAGCGACCAAGCTGCTGTGATATACACAGAGGTTGTGATAAACATAGAGGTCGTAAGCCTCATGAGTGACCAAGCTGCTGTGATATACACAGAGGTCGTAAGCCTCATGAGCAGCGAGCGAGCTGCTGTGATCTACATACACTCCAAAAGATTGCTACTGGCTTTCAACATGTTTAGAAGCACACATCACACATCACACATACACTCCAGCAAAGTGCTACCGGCTTTCAACAGGTTTTGAAGCACACATCACACATACACTCCAGCAAAGTGCTACTGGCTTTCAACAGGTACAGAAGCACACATCACACATACACTCCAGCAAAGTGCTACCGGCTTTCAACAGGTGCAGAAGCACACATCACACATACACCCCAGCAAAGTGCTACCGGCTTTCAACAGATTTTTAAGCACACATCACACATACACTTCAGCAAAGTGCTACTGGCTTTCAACAGGTACAGAAGCACACATCACACACACACACACACTAACACTTACATACACACATGCACGTAAACACATGAACACATTTATACACGTACACGTACCTAGACATAGGTGCCTATACACCTATACACGTACATGTACCTACAGGGACCTATCTATACACAACCACGTACACATCTACACGTACATGTGCCTTGACATAGCTAAGTCTCTTCAGAGCTTTACACAGGTTTAGAGGCACACATGCACATACACAACACACATTTACACATACACGTACACACAGACATGTAAACATACTCGTAACTGCACACAAAAAAGCCTTTCCTTGCCAAAACACACAACGCACCTTCTTGCCCAGGTCAAAGTCTGGGAGCGACTCTTCTGCTGCTTGAGTCTTGACCACCCTACAAACAACAATCGACCTAAATTGGGCACAATGGACTTGCTATTTCTACTTATACTTCATTTTTGTCAAGCCTAATGATTAAGTCACACGCTGCTTTACTTTGAAACCAATTGAAACTTGATACATATTTTGCCAAGATTTGTATCAAAAGTGTGTGCATGAGGTAAGCATGCACTCAAAGAGAGAGCTGGTGCATGCATATAAGAAAACATGTGTGTGTGTGTGTGTGTGTGTGTGTGTGTGTGTGTGTGTGTGTGTGTGTGTGTGTGTGTGTGTGTGTGTGTGTGTGTGTGTGTGTGTGTGTGAGCGCGCGCGCTTGCATGAGAGTTATGTGCAGGTGTGCAAGCTTGCTTGCACATGAGAAGTGAACATAAGTGGTCAAACGATCGTAGCTCGTGTGCACACAGAAGCGTCCACACAGAAAAAATGTGTGCACAAAAAAGTGCCCTCACTGTAAACGTGTGTGCACAAAAGAGTGTCCACACCGTGAACATGTGTGCACAAAAAATGTCTACACTATGATGATGTGCGCACAAGTGTCAAGTGTGAGACTTCAGTTGGGAGGCAGCAAGAATGCAAGCACGGAGCGTAAGCGTGCTCAAGATTTCCGCGTCTTCCCGCATCCGGGAGGGCTGTGTAACATGAGAGACAGTGTGTGGTTGATGCCCCTCTTCTCGTACTCGTCCGCGCTGTGTTCTGCAGCGCTACCCACCCAGCATGTTTCAAAGAGTAGCAACGCTGGCATAAGATGTCTGGGAGGGCTGGAACTTCTTCGTCACTCGTGGCTACAAAGTCCTGTGCGAGTTAGCGAAGGGGGGGGCGAGGGGGTGCGTGGGTGCGTAGGTCTGTGGTACGTACTTAGGGGTGGGGTGTTATTTGCATGCATTTGTGTGAGCGTGCATGCGCCGGTGTGTATGTGCGCATGCGTGTGTGCGTGTGTGTGTGTGTGTGTGTGTGTGTGTGTGTGTGTGTGTGTGTGTGTGTGTGTGTGTGAGCAGGCACTGGCCAAGAGTTAAGACACGAGACGCAAATGCAAGCCCAATGGTCCGTGCTTGTGCTGGCACAGGGAGTGAGGCAACACTGTCTGCGCTTGTGCTGGCACAGGGTGCAAGGCAACACTGTCTGCGCTTTCGCTGGCAAAGCTTGTGAGGCAATACTGGCTGTGCTTGTGCTGGCACAGTATGTAAGGCAAAATTGGCTGTGCTTGTGCTGGCACAGGGTGTGAGGCAAAATGTGCAGTCACATTGAACCCTTTAGGTTACGCGAGAAATGCTTTCAGCCCCTTGTCCCCCCCTCCGCTCGCACACTCATGCACACAGACGCACAAACACAACACAATTTCATGCTCACACACCTCATCGCACACGCACACACACATGCACACACACACACACACACATGCACACACACACACACCTCATCATCATCATCACTTCTTGCAGCAGCATGTGTCCTGCCACGTTGCTGCCTCTGTAGGATGCCCGCTGCTGCCTGCTCATACTCCGATTGCAGCGCATCCTCCTCCCCCCCTAGCATTATCTCGTCATGCCTTTCAGGGGACGCTGACCTGCTATGACCCTGCGTGTGTGTAGGTGTGTGTAGGTGTGTATAGACGCGCACACACATATGTGCACATACATCTGCACACCCAGATCTTGTTTACTAGAAAAGCAATGTGCGTACGTGAGCCAGAAAAAGTTACGATTCGCACGCTGAAAGCGGGCATTCCAGCATGTATAAGGAGGGACACATGCAGACAAAAAATGCACACCTTACTTGAATGCGCCTAGGCACTGATCAAGAAGAAGGATGAAGTGCGGTATGTTTTGGTGTGTAAATGTGTGTGAACCGCTCGCGTTTGTGTTGTCAGTTCGTGCGTGTGTACGTGTGTATGTGCTTGTGTGTACTGCGTGTGTATATGTCTATTTGTGTGTGAATGTGTGTGTTCGTGCGTTTGAGTGTGCATACGAATGTGCGCATGTGTTCGTGTGTATGTGCGCGTGTGTGCGAATGTGTGCAACACATCTTGAATTTACCTGCAGTTTTTCTTCGGCCATTTCCACCAACTTGTTCGGCACGATGAAGTACCTGAGGGCAACAACAAAACAGAGCACGTGCATCAATCACCACCCACAGCTCAAGCCGGACAATATCAATTAAAGGTCGCGTGTCTAATCAGCAGCTTCATTCTGTGATCAGCAGCTTCTTTGTGCTGAGCACACTGTACTGTACACACCAGCCCAGGGGCCTAATAAGCTTGGGTACAAGTGGAAGGCAGTCGCAGCAAAACACTGTGAGCACTCACCCTGAATTTTCCGGCTCCACCTGCTGCAGTTTGACTCCGCAGCCACAGCAATACTGTGGGATCTGTATGCCTGCTTGCTGGACCAGGAGTAGAGCAGGGGAAGGCCCTGCTGCAAGCGGAGCGGCAGCCATGCCAGGGCCCTGAGGGCTCGTGTCTGCTGCCGTGGTTCCCCTTGCTACTGCAGCGGAGGTGGCAAATCTGCTGGAGGCGGCGGGCAGGTGGTGGTGCATTGGGGCTGGCCGTAGCAGGTGGAGCAGGGGAGTGTGTGCTGAGTTGTGGCTTGCTGTTTGGTGGTAATGGGCACGGAGGGGTTGCGTTGAGGGAAAGACGGAGGCGTGGTGTTGGGGGGGGCACAGGCGAGTGGAGCCACTGAAGGAGGCTGCATGCTGAGCAGCTGGTATCATGGTTCTTGTTGTTGATGCAAAGTGTAGGGCGAGGTTAGGTGGTGCGGCTAGCCTCAAAACAAACAGCATCTAACTGAAGCCATGTGTGGGAGAGCAGTATTTTTAATTTTGTTATAATTTCCATATGATATCCACAAAGTATTTGAGCTTGCACAACCAGGCTTGCACATTTGGCCAGAATAGGGTGGGACTGAGGTTACATCTGCAAAAGCAGAGAAGACCCCTATATTTGAGGGCAGGTAGTTTTGCCGCTACTTCCGTACCCACAACACACATACACACACACATACACACACACACACACACACACACACACACACACACGCACACACACGCACACACACACACACACATACACACACATACACACACGCACACACACACACACACACACACACACACACACGCGCACACACACACACACGCACACACGCGATC
>Ga0307963_1002886_pt1 | contig 13623 bp, 10 predicted proteins | sample OrgLakmetagen594_FD_201829 | JGI IMG/M metagenome (GOLD analysis project Ga0307963, IMG submission 201829) | Saline water microbial communities from Organic Lake, Antarctica - #594 | ecosystem: Environmental > Aquatic > Non-marine Saline and Alkaline > Saline | place: Antarctica: Organic Lake...
GTGTGTGTGTGTGTGTGTGCGTGTGCGTGTGTGTTAGTGTGTGTTTGTGTGTGTGTGTGTGTGTTTGTGTGTGTGTGTGTGTGCGCGCGCGTGTGTGTGTGTGTGTGTGTGTGTGTGTGTGTGTGTGTGTGTGTGTGCGCGCGCGTGTGAGTGTGTGTATGCATGTGAGTGTGTGTGTTTGTGTGTGTGTGTTTGTGTGTGTGTGTGTGTGCATGTGCGAGCGTGCGTTGCTGAATATACCTTCACTCACATTTTAACCATGAGTATGGTTATGATTGAACACGTTCGACAAAATGATTTGTACCTTGAAGAAGGTCAAACGTTGACTTGAAGTGAACGAAAAAGCGGTGTTCAGGCCTCGTGCATGCCATTACATATTACATGCATATTGTTGATTCATGCATTCGTGATTAATTCCTGAGTGGCCTAATTGACAGGTCCAAATTCAAACCACAAAAACCACAAAAACATTCCAGAAGAGGGAATGGCTGGAGAAACCTCCGGCAGTCAATAAAGGCTCCGGGCAATCAGCAAATGTTGGAGGATGTTGCCAGCTGCCTCTCCAGTGCATGCAAGCGCTTTGCAAGCATTTCCGCCAGCACGTGTGTGTGTGCGTGTGTGTGTGTGTGTGTGTGTGTGTGTGCGTGCGTATGTGTGTTTTTATGCATGTGTGTGCTTATGTGTGTTGCGTGCGTGCGTGTGTGTGTGCTTGTGTTTGTATGTATTTGTGTGTGTAAGAGTGTGTGTGTATGTGTGGTTGTGTATGTGTGTGTGCGTGCGTATGTGTGTTTATGCATGTGTGTGTTGCGTGTGTGTATGTGTGTGCGTTGCGTGTGTGTGTTTGTGTGTGTGTGCGTGTGTGTGTGTGTGTGTGTGTGTGCGTGTTGCGTGTGTGTGTGTGTGCGTGTGTGTGTGCTTGTGTGTGTTACGTGCATGTGTGTGTGTGCGCGTGCGTATATGTGTTTATGTGTGTGTGCTTGTGTTTGTAAATGCGTGTATTTGTGTGTGTGCTTATGTGTGTGTAATTGCGAGTGTGTGTGTGTGTGTGTGTGTGGTTGTGTATGTGTGGTTGTGTATGTGTAGTTGTGTGTGTGTGTGCATGTGTGTATCGATGGCACCCTCAATTTACAGCACGCACAGCACGGTGTTCGTTCTTGCCTGCACAGACGCAGGGGACGCTTAGCACACATGTTACCCCACGTTTTCGACCTCCAGAAATGTGTGTATCTGCTGTGTTTCGGTTGGTTTTGATGCCATTTTGGGAGTTTTCCACCCAGCTTGCACCCCAGCAGATCAAACCACCATTGCCTGAATCAGCAGAAATTCAGGAGTGTGTGTGTGTGTGTGGTTCATTCAGACTTTTATTTCCTATAAAGTCTGCTTTGTAAAATGGGTGTGAGGACACGCAAGCTTGTCCTCGCACAGACGTTTCCTCACGCCAACGTAGATCCGCGCTTCTTCAACAGGCACAGGGCGCATTTCTGGAGTTCCAGCCCTTCCTTCCCCCCCAGCTACAACCTGCTTCAGGCCACAACCTGGGTTTATTGTGTCCATTGTAAACGCAAGGTCATTAATTCAGGGGTGATCTATCCAAGCGTGATTTCAAGCGAGTAAGTAATTCTGAATTTCACCTAATTACAAGCATTATGCTCTCTGCTGTAAACGGTCCGTAAATCACTTCATATCCTGTATTCTTTTACTTCTTCACCTACCCAATTAAACCCTTGATGGCACTTGATGTTAGTTGAAAAGCCACGTGAATGAGGTGATTTGTATTTCGTTTATTACGAAAGGTAATCCTGCCATCATCGCACTTGCGTGTGATGACGCTCATGGCAAGTTTACTTAATGGTCTAAATTTTTGTGCTAATGTATGCATGATGCTATGTGCTTTATGCTTTACACAGTTATGTGTAAAATACTGGCATGGAGATCAGGCCTGTCTAGTTGGCTTATTTTGCAGCTTCAAACGTGATTGGTTTGGGTAGGCACGCTCAGGGGGGAGTTGTTGATCTGCATGCCATTGAAACAAGGGATGGTACTCGCTAAATTTATGTTGAGATTGCTTAATATTGAGCCGCAAACCACATTGTGTGTGGTGCTTTCATCCGTGCACATCCTCTTCTGCAGCTTTTGTGACGTGCGCAATTGCAGCCCTGAGATAATTGCACAGGATTAGAAATAACAGATCACTGATGAGCATTAGTAATTATAGCCACAAGTAGGCAGCAAACGGCACTGCAACAGATGTTATGTGTGAACACGTCCCTGACTTGTGAAAAGGTGTAACTAACGAACTGGAGGTTCAACGGTGACCGGTGAAGCTGGTTCGACTCAATCCAAAGGGAAGTTCTAGAACCTCCATACTGCCTTAGCCGTTAGTTAACTATAGTACAATGACACTTTAAAACAACTGATCTGCGTGAAGCAAATTGGTATTTCCAGGCTGGTACTCACAGCTTTTGCTCAGGAGACAAGTCCCTCTGCTCCTCCTTCTCCTCCCCCATTTCCTCCCTTTGCTTTCTTTTCTTCGCTGGGGGTGGCTGCGAAGCCTCCTTTTCCCCTTCCTCCCCTTCCTCCCCCTCCTCCTCCTCCTCGCCAGAGCTATCTTGCTTGGGCTTGCATCACCTTCCTTCTCCTCCTCTGCAGCCCTCTCCTTCGTAGTCCTCACTTAACCTTGAGAGCACCCTACTTCGTTATTCCCACATACCCTCCGGGGTTATTGCTGGCAGCAATGGGGCACATTGGGTCCTGGGCTTTCTTCGCCGCCACCTCGAAAACCATTTACTGGTACTAGAAAAAACTTTGGCTGCTATTTATCCATCCTTATATATAATATTATCGTTGGCTCTGCTACCTTCAGTATAAGAGGTAGAGACTTTGGGTCCCCAGACATACAGAAACAGTGCCACACGTACTATGATCCAATAAACATGGGCCCTAACCCTATTAAAGTCAGTTAGACTGGTGCCTAAAACCACACAAGCACGCTCGCATCGACATCGAATGCGCAACCTGTGAAATATGCTTCTACCACTTAGGACTTAAATACCGGATCTCCTCCCTCCTTTTAAAGGCGTGTACATCTGCGATGTCTGTAACCATACCTACCACTTGCAGTGACTAGGTGCCTACAAATACTGAGAACCAACTGTTACAATGCCAATGAATGGGAGGCCATTGACACCAATGGCACATAACACATGGACCTGCCCAGCCTGTGTTAACCGAATTGAAAGTGAGAAGAATAAGGAACGGACCTTTAAACCTCTCAAAAAGGAACTGGTGAAAATCTTATGGAAACCAACCGCCCTGTGCCTGTAGTGAAAGTGCGGTTCTAAGGGGCTGAGACTTTCAGCCCCCCCGGCTCACCAACCTGGGAGCCAGAAGAACTGCAAAATACTTGTGAAAGCTTTAGACACAGCCTTCAGAAGTATGAAAAGTATAATAACGCACCATACCTACCTCAGCCTGCACCAGACACACACCATGATGATCTTGAAGAACAAGGCCGACAAAGAAAGAAACTCTACTGGCCCTATGACTTCAAACTTCAGAACAAAGCCAATTTTGACATCCAGCTCACCAACCCTCAAGCGGACATATACCCACTGGGCACTGCAAGTATTGGATCACTGACATTAAACTCATGAATTATTAAGGAAACGAATTTCACCACCTTCAGACGACCCTATACTTCTTGAAGTGTACATTGCCACAGTAGCTTGCATCTTCAACTAACATGGAGTTTGCAAAGGTATGCTCACCCCTGAATGTCTCAATATTCTACATAAGGCCTTTGATAAGGCAAAATGCAACATTGATAAGGCAAAATGCAACATTAACCACAGTAACAGTAACATTGCATTGATAAGGCAAAATGCAACATTGATAAGGCAAAACGCAACATTGCATTGCACAGTAACAGTAATCATCCGCCTCCCACAGTCTTGCTTCAGAGCTTGTGGGCGTCATCACACACAAGAACATTGCTACCAAACATACAAGCCAAATTATCACTGTCATTTTCACAGACTCTTCCCACCCACATTACCACCACTTTTAATACTTGGGCTCTAGTCTCTAAAGAAGGAATGGTAATATCCCCCCTTGACCGTGACCCACACTCCCCCAAACTGGATTGAACATCCAAGAGACAAGGTCTTTGGAGTAAAATGCAATGTTTCTCTATTTGCCATCTATCAACCTATCATGAAAACACCATGTTCCTAGCAACAAGACATGCCATTTACTCTGCCGCCCTAAATACAGAGGCAACACCCACTTTAATGTTTCTCCCTGGAGTGAAAGGATGACCACAAATCCCTAAACATCGCTTTGCCGCAAATTCCCGCTCATGTGCAAATTCTTGGGCTCCATGCCATCAAAACAACTTCAATATGCAGAAGCACCTTGCAGCAACAACCAAGTTCCACTCCATAAACACTCTTGGGATTGGTATAACATTGCCGTATGGAACACCGAGGCAGGATCTGCCTCAATGCCTGCCAAACCCGGCAAAAGGGCTTGCCAAAGAAATTCCGAAGGCAAAGTGATAGATCAATTGCATTCATAACGACCCTACCTTTCTGCTCTTAGCAATGGAAAGACTTCCGGCCTTAATAATGTAAGGAAGCTACCTAGCCACCACCTCCATCAAACCCCACAAGGCCCGTGAGATAAAACAAGTACCCTGGATCAACCTCAAAATTCTAATTGAGCAATCCTACACAGCTCCAATATGTAACTAATCCGTAAGTAAAAAATTGGCAAGACTGGACCCACGCTGATGGCAGCTCTTAGAAAAAGGAAGAAGGTCAAGTCACCGGATCAGGTGTGTACCACCCTCACTTAAACGTATCTCACTTTGTTAGCCCTAGAGGCATGGGTATAATCAATACCATCTCACGTGCAGATCTAGTAGCAGCCACAGCAGCCGCAATCATTCACGGCTACTCCCATATAGCCACAGATAGCCTAACCTAAAAAGCAGCTCTCACACCCAAACCTCCATCGCCACCACATCCAGAAAAATGTCCTCCAATCCATTGCCGAAACAATCCACCAGTCATCATCACCCATTTATTTCTACAAAGTCAAGTCCCACGCAGGCATTGCAGGCACTGGTTAGGCTAACGCTCTTGCTAGAAAATCTATCTCAACCTACTCTGACGTTGCCGATACCTCCATCAAAACAGCTGGCTCTGATAGAAATCCCTTCATTCCGCTTTTCAATGGGGATCAGGTGGTTGAAAGGCAGAAGCCTGCACACCACCAGGAGTATTGCTCAGATATTTGTGGGGGCTGTGTTTGATGTCTTGTCTCGCCTGTATGATTTTTGTTGTGGATCTGGTTGCATGTACTAGACTCAATTTTTTACATGAGTGCTGTGGCGTGTAGACCATAACTCCGAGGCTGTGGAGTGGGTTCCTTGTGTGGCTGCTTTAGATGGTGCCTGTTGCTCCTAGCAGGATGGTGTGAAAAGTTTTATGGTGCGTGTCTGAGTAAGTGAGGCATTAGCAGCTAATAAAAGGCACTACGCCATTCCGTTTTCCCAGGTGGTCCCTCAACCCAGTACTGATGGAGCCCAGTGCAGATTAACTTCAAGCATGCAGTTCTTATGAGAGGTGGTCTATATTGCATGCATGATCTCGTGACACGATTTGCATACATTTTATTGTGGCTTGCTACAACGTATATTATTCCTGCTGGCATGTAGCTATGGTAGTCAAGTATGGTCTAATAGTTTACTGCACTATACTGCTCTGGCAGGCAGGCAGGAAGTTCTCCAGCTTGCTGTCTACGCTTCATTTGCATTTTCTGAAGGGCACTTCAGGTGTGAAGCAGGATATCGCTGACTGGGCTGAACTCCCAGACTCTTGGCAAGAGTGAAAGGACATGAACCGCAATTTTACTGGTTTTGGTCCGCTGTCAAGCTCTTTAATAGCATGCCTACTAATACCAATGGTGTCACTTTGCGAAGAGGGGTCCAGGCTGATCGCAATCTACAGCCTCTTTCAAGTGCCTGCTGAACTGCCCAATTGCTGAGCACTTTTCAAGGACTGCGTGGTTATTAATCATTTCTACGAGCTGCTCAATCTGGGCGTGCTATTCCCATGCAAGAGTTTACTGAGGATTTGAAGCATAGGATGAGAGGTGTTTGGAGAGCCGCTGAGTTGGTGGACCCCAACACGCACAGCAACAACAAACTGGCCACTTATCATTCCTGGTTTGCCATCCCTTTTTCCAAGTATAGCATTATCCTAGAAGATAAGCATTATCCTAAGTAAAGAAGCGTAGACAGCGGGCTAGAGAACTCCCTGCCTGCCTGCCTGCAAGAAACCAGTACCCCATACTTGACTACCATACATGCCAGCAGGAATAACATACGTCTTAGCGAGCCACAAGGAATTGTGTGGCCTGTCTGCCAAAGCGTGTTCACGCACAAATCTACGTATCCTATAGGCAGAGGCAAGAAAAGGACGGGCCGCGTGTTCAGCAGACTTAGCCATGTTCAAAGTCCTGTAGAAAACCATGCCCATATACCTAAAAGAATCTTTTTGATGAAGGGTGGCGCCGCCAACATCAAGGACAGGAACATTTTCACCCGCGGAGTTGAAGTGCACAACTTCGGACTTGGAAATATTGACAATTAGATGTTTATTCCTGGCATACACAGCCAACCGACTCAGCATGATTTGCATATCACGGGGCTCATTAGTAAGCAAAGTTAGATCATCTGCATACAACTTGTGTGAGACGTGCACACCCACTTTGTGGCTTACTGAACAGGCTTACTGCCGCTTGTTTGTCAGCCGTACTGTGGCTTCCTGCCCCGCTTATTTTTGGCTTACTGATCAGGCTTACTGCATACTTCTTAGGCTGGCTTACTGCCGCTTGTTTGTCAGCCTTACTGTGGCTTCCTAAACCGCTTAATTGTGGCTTACTAATAAAACTTACTGCATGCTTCTTGGGAAGGCCTACTGCCGCTTGTTTGTCAGCCGTACTGTGGCTTCCTGCCCCGCTTATTTTTGGCTTACTGATCAGGCTTACTGCATACTTCTTAGGCTGGCTTACTGCCGCTTGTTTGTCAGCCTTACTGTGGCTTCCTAGACCGCTTAATTGTGGCTTACTAATCAGACTTACTGCATGCTTCTTAGGCAGGCCTACTGCCGCTTGTTTGTCAGCCTTACAGTGGCTTCCTGCCCCGCTTATTTGTGGCTTACTGATCAGGCTTACTGCATAGCTACTTCTTAGGCTGGCTTACTGCCGCTTGTTTGTCAGCCTTACTGTGGCTTCCTAGACCGCTTAATTGTGGCTTACTAATCAGACTTACTGCATGCTTCTTAGGCAGGCTTACTGCCGCTTGTTTGTCAACCTTACTGTGGCTTCCTTCCCCGCTTATCTGTGGCTTATTGATCAGGCTTATTGCCGCTTGTTTGTCAGCCTTTCTGATCAGGCTTACTGTCGCTTATTTGTCAGCCTTACTGTGGCTTCCTGCCCCGATTGTTTGTGGCTTACTGATCAGCTTACTGCATGCTTCTTAGGCTGGCTTACTGCCGCTTGTTTATTTGTCAGCCTTACTGACCAGGCTTACTGTCGCTTGTTTGTTGTCAGCCTTATGGTGACTTCCTGCCCCGCTTATTTGTGGGTCAATCATCAGGCTTACTGCATGCTTCTTAGGCTGGATTAATGGCGCTTGTTTGTCTACCTTACTGTGGCTTCCTAGCCTGCTTCTTTGTGGCTTTCAAATCAGGCTTACTGCATGCTTCTTAAGCTGGCTTACTGCCGCTTGTTTGTCAGCCTTACAGTGGCTTCCTTGACCGCTTATTTGTGGCTTTCTACTGCTTGCTGATCTCTGTGAGTTACCTGGGCTTGCCAAGCCTGCTTCCTTGGATTCTTGCTCCAGTAAGACCCCCTGCTTCATAGCTGGATTGCTAACGTATTTGTGGCTTACTTGACTACAGTTCAGCAAAGCGAGCCTTGCTAGGGTTACTAGCCTGCTTCCTTGGATTCCTGCACCAGTAAGAACTCACTGCTTCCTAGCTGGATTGTCAAGGCACTCGTGAACTTGAAATTTTAAATGTGCTTTCCACATTCCTGGCTTCCTGTCCGCTTCCTAGGTAGTAATCGAGCTGGCTTACTGGCCGCTTGTTCATCAAAAAAGCGAGCAGTAAGCAAAGAAATGCATAGATCCTAGTAAGGCTCTAACACTTTCTCTTCTACATACATCTGTTTCATGTTTCCTCTAGCTACTGTTTCTTTTGTTTAGCCAGATGTGGTTAAGTCTTTTGCCAAGCTTCCGCTGAGATTCCCTTTGAGGATTATAGTGATGTAACCTTACCTCAGTTTGAGGATGACCCAGCTCGTTTGAGGACCTTTATGAATCAACCTGATATTTTTGGAGTTGCCTCTTTTGTAGCTAAGTGCCTAGCCCTGTTCCCTTGATTTTTCTAGCGTTTTTTTTGGTTTGGTTATAGGCTTTTTTTCCAAGCTTCCGCTCAGATGCCCACCAGAGGCATATATAGCGATGTAACCTTACCTTACCTTAAAAGGCAGTTCTCGCATACGTGACCAGTGCCCTGGTGATGATGAACTCGTCCAGGACAAGGTGTGCACGCTCTTATATTTTGCCAATACCATCGAATTTGCGAGCTGAGGATGTATTTCTCCTTTTTGTTCACACTTCTTTTGAGGACTTTTCAGCAGCCGTACCCTGCTTATTATTTGCCGCAACAGGTCTACCGTAGTGACTCACAATTTCCTTCAGCAGGACACTAATAACTTCCTCTTATTTTTTGTGGCTGGCTGAGACCAGCAGTCAGCAACCGACCAGCCATACAACCTGGCTGAAGGTCAGTCCCCATTGTAACCATGTGTAAGTGCCAGGTCAAAGAGTCAAAGAGGCCCTCGTCACTGAAATCAAGAATCCAGGGTCCACTTCATCGGAATCGGGGGGTTGCACCTTCAAAACTCCATGCATAAGGTTTGTACTTGGGTTAGGAAAAGCATACAAAAGCCTTCATCTTATGCTAGATATAATATGTGTAAGGATGAGGAAACTTCCAGGAAACTTCCAACTAAATTTATATTTGATCACTTCGCTCCTTTGCGCAACCTGTCTTTGCTGCAATAAGTCAGAATCAACCTATTTTCCTTTCTGAAAAAAGCAACTTTTTGTTATTTTCTCTGAGCCACCAAAATATTCCCGGGAACAGCTGCTAGGGAGAACACAATCCGCACACAAAATTGTTCGGAGCTCAAAGCTCAAACTCCAGCTCCCGGTTGTTTGCAGGCTGAGGAGGACGGGCGTTAAAGTTGTAGCTGGCTCCCTTGCCCACAAACTGCATGAAATCGAGGACCTGCGCAAACAGACAAAAGCAGCACAGATTCTGATGGGTCCTTTGCAATGTATCTTGCGTGTGCTCCGGCCTGCGTGGAGCTTCTTACCTTTTTAGCTGGAGTACAGAGGCCTTCTTATTAAAACATTCCACGCGATCTACATAATACCGTACCTTTCTGTACTTGTCCCGTACGCCAAAACATCCAAAACATGTCATGAATTCCTGTACCTTTTCCACACTCCATGCAGGGCTTACTCAACACCAACAAGATCGACAAGCAAGTGAAACAATCTATGCATGTGTGTGGGTATGGATGTGCGAGTGTGTGCACATGCACATGTCCACTCGCACGCACGCACGCACAAATACTCGTACACACACGTGTGCATGTGTATGTGTTTGTAACTGTAGATGTCTGTGTATGTTGATGTGTTTATGTATACGAGTGCGCATGTGTGTGTGTGTGTGTGTGCACCTGCGTACGTAGGCAAGCTTATATGCATATCTGCGTCAGTTTGCCCGTTAGCGTTTGCACAAATATGTGCCGGTTTGCTCCTGCGTACCTCTGTTTGTGTCTGTGTGTGTAGATTGACACAACCTTTTGTCTGCTTCTTTTGAATCTGAAATAAGCTTTTAAAATTGATTCGCAGGCTTGAGTAGGTTTAAACGTGCAGTTATTCCGCAGAGCAAACCGCTATGTGTACGGGGTGATATTGGAAAGGTATGGCAGTATGCAAGTGTACTTGCACACAAACCAAACTGCTGGCCGAAGAGTACCTTAGCAGACACTCAGGTGCACATAACTCTTGGTCATTGACATATATACTAGCTTCCTCAACCCATTCACCACCGTTTTAAAACGCCTGTTCCTATTCACGGCAGATGATTATGCACCACTAGATTTGCCACCCACCTGCTTGTCGGTGATTTTCACGGTCTTGGACATCACAAACCAATCGATGCCCTCTGAGCATGGTGGCGTGGTGAGCGAGCCAATGTAGTGGAAGTAAGGGCGGTGCTCGTCCTTGGGCTCAGGCAAGAGGGACATGGGACTCAAGGCACGAGGAGCCTGCAATGCAAACGTAGGGAGCAGACACCATTTGACAGAGGGCCAAAACGGAAATGGTAAAATTACGCGATGATTTGGCATTGGGCTTGCTGCACAGAGGGTGTGGATTGAGAACCTTGTACGATACGTCAATGAATCGATTAAAATTGCAAATGGGATGAAAGGGGCCAGCGGGCCTCCAACAAGACCATGACCAAAATTAGTTAAATTACTTTTTCTGCCGCAAAAGCCCATATCAGTGCTCATCACCTCTCCAACAATTCAATTGATACAACCCTAATCTTTTAATGAGGAAAAAAAGGGGGGTTTTACAGCTCTTCTCCTGCTTAAAATTCCACATTTGACCTCCTTTTCAGCCCCTTCCTTCCGCTGCTCAGATCGAGTATATGCATTCTAGCAACTTTCATAGTGATTTAGGGAGTGTGTGTGTTCGGGTATTTTTGGAGGGACTGTGACCTGCTTTTAGTGTTCTGTATGCCAGAGCTCAGCAAAAACGTCTCCCTAATCGGCAGTTTGAAATCACATAAATACATGTGCAAACATATACACATACGCACACACAAAGGCACGCATGCATGCACGTCGCACGCACGCATGCACACACATAAATCGATAAATGCAAAGCTTACGGAAATTTATGCTGATTGTATGCTGAACTCTGCGCTTTTTAGGCCTCATGTGCCCCTCTGGAATCAGGATTCAAATAAGCAATAGCAGCCAGAACTTGTACACCACACCATGAAGTGCAGCAACAGTTGCAGTCACGCGTTCTATACTAATTGATGCACACAGAACTTGCAGTATTACCTGGACTTTCACGTTGGCTTGCCTTGGAGCAGCGTCTAGGGCCAATTGCACGGCTGGGTTGGGCTCCTTGGCTCCTCGCTCAAGCAGCACCCCCACTACAGCCAAGCTAGCTGTGCCCATCACTCGATGGACCTGCCGTTACAGCGGGTACAAAAAAAGGTACTCGATAAGCATCGGAGGTTAAACAGTACGAGGTTTGGGAGGACCGTGTTGGGGCATAAAGAACAAGGCGACACTTGAAAAGCAAGGTTTTCCTTTAGTAAGCTAGAGATTGTGAAGCAGCCACTTAAGCAGCACGTGTAGCACACGCTTTTCGGACGGTCGAGATGAAGCAACCACGTGAATGCTGACAGAAAGCAGGGCAGGCTCCACCACCTCTGACCGCGTCCATATTTATTTGCTTCTACGTACCAGGTGTACCTCCAGACTTGTATGGGCACCATCGAATGTGTGCTCGCTTGGAGTGTGGAAGTGGAATTGGACTAGTTCTAGCTCCGAGCCGCCTACAACAGCTGTGTTTCCAGGCCTGAAATTCACCTGAAAAAGGCGATCAGCCCGGTAGAGTTGACGCGCATTGGTTTGTCTTGGGGAATGCCACAAAATTATTGAAATGTCATGAAAATTCCAGCTGTTGCGAGCAATACCACAGCCTAGGACCAATCAAACCAACCGAGGACGAACCTGCATGGTTCCGTGTCCCGTGTTGAGGACATCAACTACCTCGTTTGCTCCATACTTGAACTTGATGTCACCAAACTTGTTGGAGTACCTGCAGTAACAACAGACAGCGAGGGGCGGCTTGGTGGGAGGAGGGAAGAAAATGCAACAATGAGTACAGGCAAGAGCAGCAAGGTCACCGGCAGTTCCAAACTTGTGTACACGTGCACTTACAAAAAACATGCTGCCCTTTGCTGGCACATACACCATTAAATTATGCGATAATGAATGCTACTGACGTGCACAAAGGACATGGCGAGGAACTTTTACCCTTTGGGGGCGTCATCTGACTCTGTGTACAATCCTAGGGGCAGGTCCACAGGAGACTGCTGGCCTCCCGCTGCACAGATCCCAGACCAACGTCGCAGCCATCCCGTATACCCAGCTGTGAACCCAGCTGACTCTGCATAACAAACCAGCAGTAACCAGGAACACATTGGAGGGGGTTTGCACGATAGGGTGATGCTTGCACAGATGCAAGCGCGGCAACAGAACACTGGTGGCATTGCCTCAAAAGAGTCAGAGGCGCATGCCTTAACAACAATTTGGTAAAGTGGCTCACCATAGTCCCAGTCAGCTGCCATTGCTGGGCCGGTGGGGCAGCAGGGGCACACAGCTACAGCTGTTGCCGCGCTGCCTGCTTGCAGTATTTGTCGCCTACTGATGCCCTTCTGAGCCAAGTCAATCAGGGCCCGGGCGTGTCCGAGCTTGGGAGTGGAAGCATCTGTGGACTGAACACTCTCTGGTGCAGCGCTGACTGCGGTGTTGGAGAGCTTTGGGATGGGCGCTGACACCAGGGGGGGACCTCCTCCTTGCCTTAAAGCTCCCTTACCCTGGCACCTCTGGACTGGCACTCCGGAAGCCTGCACACACGTGGGACGGCGAGGAGCAGAGAGAGAGAGAGAGAGAGAGAGAGAGGTGTCTTGGCCTTGGAGGTGAAGCACTGCCTTGGCCTGCTGCCGTTGAGGAACTGCACTTGCATCATTCGTCATAAGCAAATGCCGCAAACAAACTTCTGCTGCAACCCTTTCGCATACCCGGCGTTGGAGCATCATCTTATCGGGAGGGCGAGGTCAAGAGAAGACTGGCTCGAAAGCCAAGGACACCTCAGCCCTGTTATTATAATATTTGGCAATGGGAGATTGGCGAAACAACTAAGTTCTCCAATACCAACCAGTACACTCCGACAAGTAATTTTAAATGCAGTAGGACACGATGAAATCAAACACTCTCTCTTTACCCGCGCACATACAAATGCGCACACACACACATGCACATACGCACACACACACGCACACACACACATACTCACACACACACGCACACACACATACACACACATACACACACATACATACACATACACACACACGCACATACACACACACATACGCACACACACACATACACGCACACACACACACACACACACACACACATACACACATACGCACACATACACACACACATGCACATACGCACATACACATACACACACATACACGCGCACACACACACATACACACACACACACACACACACACATACGCACACACACACACACATACGCACACATACACACACACACATGCACATATGCACATACACATACACACACACACATACACGCGCACACACACACATACACACACACACACACACACACACAGACGCACACACACAAAC
>Ga0307963_1002890_pt1 | contig 13617 bp, 18 predicted proteins | sample OrgLakmetagen594_FD_201829 | JGI IMG/M metagenome (GOLD analysis project Ga0307963, IMG submission 201829) | Saline water microbial communities from Organic Lake, Antarctica - #594 | ecosystem: Environmental > Aquatic > Non-marine Saline and Alkaline > Saline | place: Antarctica: Organic Lake...
CCTTCCGGTGCCCCCACCCGGACAAAAAGGGTACCAATCTGCTCCTTTTTCAAATAGGCATCCATCTGCATACTAACCAAGACCTGAATCTGAAGCGTTGCAGAGTTATGGGGCAAAAACTTAGATACGGACGCCCATGCACACGTGACCTACTAGGCACCCATAACTGGCTTGCACAGTCCCACATTGCTTCCATTTCTTCAGAATTCCACTGACTATTTCATGCTGGCACAATCCTGTCAGTTTGGGGTAAATTGCTGCTTCATCGGCTTGACTCGCCCCGCTGCATGCACCCGAGCGCGTGTGCCTCTGACTTTTGGACATGTCCACAGACCCCCCCCCCACAACCCAATTTGCTCCAAAAGGGTGCCAATTGACTGGGCTTGAGCCGAAGATTCCGATGATATATTTGAAATTTCGTAGGAGTGGCCCAGTAAACTTTTGGAGGGGGGGGCCAAAAAACTCTGACCCCCCTCCAGACCCCCTCCCTCCGATTGGACCCATACATATACGCATATACGAATCAAAAGCTCTCGACGTGAGGATTCCAAATACATAATTTTTATCGGGATTTGTTGAAATTTGTACATGCTGTCCAAAAGTTATGCTTCCTGCACCTTCCTGTACTAGGTGTGATCAAAATATCCCCTGAGGAAAGAGGGGCCCTGAAACGCACATGCAGTTTTTTATTCCACCCGCCCTCTGCTGCCTAACAAAGGTGAAGCTGAAACACCTATGATCGGCAGCACATAATGTTTGCATAGGGAAGACACTTCTTATCAGGGATGGGTAATACGATCCTCATGAACATTCAATATAATAAACACGATGTACAATACGAGGTCATCGTGTAATACGACCAATACGATTTGCGTTTTTAAAGTGCTAAAATTGGTCAAAATGGGCCCTGATATCACTTTGCAACGCTTTGATTATTTCAATCACATTATAACATTAAAATGACGCAAATCACTAAATCACTCGTTGACGGTCGCCCTAAGCACAACTTCGTCAAAACTGACCAAAAGCTCACAAAGTGTCAGCGTGTTATAGACGTACAAGCCTGAATTAATATAACGATGAGTTTGATGTATCCTGTATGATACAATAAAATCATATGATCCATCCCTTTTCCTCATTGACATTCAGTGCTCAAGAGTTGCCCCTATTTCTGCATCATTTGAGATTCAACATTTGTGCAGCGCACCAACATGCAGGAATGCACACATGCAGTGTCTCCAAGCCCTAACAGTGTCCTTACCACCATCTCGTTGGTGGTCATGCGCACGGGGCGTATCCACACTCCAGATCCGTCATTCTCTACCACGCAGTTGCCCAAGCTGGACACCTTAATGCCATCATCTACCTCCTGCATGGTATGTGATGATGCACTGAGTGAATTGCTTGTCATACTTACAGGGATGTCACACTTGGGAGAGGGGCATTCATACAAGCACCAGACAAGCGTACACACAGCGCACACACAGGTGTTTGACATGTGGCACAGAGCTGATGTACAGTGCAATCAGGCTAACCTCCAACAAAAAGTACCTACATCCTTGTTTAGCTACCAAAATAGAGGAACATTCCACTTTTCTAGGCAAATAAATGGGCAACTTCTGCATGATTGCTTGCATGTACATACAACTGCAAATACACATGCTCCTTGCACCGCTATGCTCGCATCCGTGCAGAGTAGTGTGCAAGTGTCAAGTTATGAGCAACACACGATTTGCAAGCGCTTGAACAAACACAGTGCACGCATGTACAGAAATGTATCCTTTTCTTTGCCTTACACGTTTCAGCATACGTAGCCGAACGGCTTGCACTCTGACATGCAATCTGCTCAAAGTTGAATTAGCAGTGACGCACCCAAACCAAAGGACCATTCAGCAATGAGCTCCTTGCTTTGCTTTTGCTTAACAAACAGGTCCAATTATCCTTTCAAGACTCACAGACACAGTATACAAGCCCACACAGACCCACTTTCAATCAAAGCCTCCACAGCCTTTCCACACGTACGCAGGACGAAACTTGGCAGCACTACCCCCCCCCCCTCTTCATTACTTCATCACTTTCCGCAGACACGAAACCCACCCTTAGCTCCAAGGCTTTATCAATGAGTGCACGCAGCCCTGAGGCTGCGCTGCTGATGCCCCCACCCACTGCTGCACCTGCCTCTCCCCTGTCTTTGTGAGTACGCATGTACTCATAGTGCACAGGCAGCCACACCTGGAAAAAGCGTGTGTCATTGCACGTAGGTGGGCATTACAGAGTCGAGTGTGTGTGTGTGTGTGTGTGTGTGTGTGTGCTCGTGGAAAGCAGAGGCAGGACACGTGCTGTAAGTGTGAGCTTCTGCTTAGGATGACCTTAGGATGAGGGAAACTCAGAGAGGCAGGATGCGTTCAAACAAGTACTCATTCCAATCGGCTACTGCCTATTGCCTCGGGGTCCTTTAGCCTCGAGCAAACAATCCAAACCCACATGCATATGGTATGTTCCTTTTGCTGCTAGAAACCATACGTGTGCAGTTTGGGCGAGGAAACCTTACCGTGGCAATCGTAGCTCCAGGGGTAGCAGCGCCGTCCATGATGGGCTTGCACGCAGACTTGGGCAGCCGCTGGTTTGCAGACACCAGGGATTTAAGAACGTTAAGCAGGTCCATGGGGCGGTCCCCCTTAGCCAGGGAGCCTGCGTGCATTGTGTCACGTGTTCAGCTCGAGCATGATGCACACGAGAGACTCACGCTTTGAGTAGCAAGTCTGAACGCATTGACCCATGTGTGTTACCGTGAGCTGTGAAGCGTGATGGGAAGTAGGAAATAGTGAGCCAGGCTGTAAGTAAGGGTTGACAGAGCTGTGACAAGTTGGTTGGCATCAAAGACGCTTGAAGCTAAAGTGTCAGCAAAGGTATCCCCAGTTGCAAAATCAAAAGCTCGAGCGCAAGCAGTTCACACTCACCCAGCAGCTGCGAGATCCATTTCTTGGGCACCAGCTGTGTGCTCCCCCCTGCATCTCGCATGGACTGCAGTGTGTAAAGGGGCAGAAGTGCAGAAAGGTTACTTGAAGTTAGAAATGCGAGGCATGTAATTGATATTATGGATAGCATGCGAGGGGGCAGCAAGTGGAATGCAGGGAGCAGTACATAGAGTGCTGAGTTGCCAGTCAGGGCCAGAGAATACGCCAGAGAGTAGAGATGATTGTAGTAATATGTGCGAGTGAGTGTTTGTGAGGAGCGGTGCTTTGCAAATATTGCATGTGAGGAAAGTGTGTACGTACAAATGTATGAGCAGGGGGTAGAATGTGACAGGGTACAGCTTCTGACGCTGCCTGTACAGAAAGGCTTACATAGCCGAATTCACCAGGTGCTCCACACAAATAAGCATCTCACACGCACACGCACACGCACACACATACGCACTCACACGAATAGCATTCTTCTCATATATTCACCCACATACACACACCTGAAGGGACCCCAGGGCTGAGTCGACATCTCCTAGCTTGATGTACCCTTCGCACATGGTGGCGTACGTCACTGCATTGGGCCTGCAAGTGCCATTTGTTGCATGGAACATTTGTTCGCCACAGTTACGACACCAACTTCAAAGCACACGCTGCCAAACAAGGAGGCTTGGGTTGCATAGTACATATGTCCTTCTGCTCTCTGTCACACATGCAGCTGTAGGCCCTGAAATCAACAACAAATCAGCAAGACCGTCTGCTTGATGACAATTGATAGCCCCACAGCAGGCAAGAGTAAGCCCCACAGCACCCTGCTTGCACAGGCAGGCACATTGTCGATGGCAGCGCCTACTGGCTTGTTACCACACACACCTGAAACCATATAGCAGCATTTCCTCGCGCAGGCGAGCAAATTGGGCCCCTAGGCTTTGGGACATGGCCGCTGTGGTGTCGCTGTCCAAGCCTTGAGCCATACTGTCCTCTATGGCAACTCCCAAAGACGCAGGAATGCGGCCCTTGTCTGTGTGTTTGAGTGCGGGTGTGTGTGTTCGGGGGTGTGCATGAGTGCTGTATTGTATATGTGTGTTTGTGTGTGTATGCACGTGCATCAAACACTTACATAACCCATTAGGCACATAGTGCACAAAAGATCATTGAAATGATCATCACTAGAGATAAGCCACACACGTGCCCACATTCACATGCCTGCTAACACTCACTGCCCAACTTGATTTCCCGTCCATCCTGACCTCCATCCGTCCACGCTACCTGGGTTGATGGAGACCACAATTCCTTGCAGCAGCGAATTGAAGGCCTCAGAGTTGGGAGGCAGCCAGTCAGGGCGTGACAGGGCATCCATCAGAATGGCATGCGCGCTAGTCCAGTCACCTAGGAGGAGCCAGAGAGAGCGAGAGAGAAAGGTTTTTGAAGGTACAAGCAGCGTGACTGTGCGTGTCCTATGTGCATGCATCATTTCATCAGATACATCCACTCTCCCAAGCTGGGCATGAAAGGGTGCTTGTCAGAATGCTATGCCTGCTGGCCAGGTGCCTGGAAACGAGTTGCTGCACTTAAACACTGTGCAGTTGTCAAATTACACAGGCTACGGGCTTTGAGGCTCACAAAACGAAACACGTTTATGTGTAGATCGGCAGATGCATGGCCACGCACAGCAATGAGATGGGATGTAGGATACAACTTTTTTGTACAGCATCCCAACTTCCCACTCAGCCTAAGCAGGCCTGAACAGCTTCCTTGCTATTGCATGTTTCGCAGACGCGACTTTCATTGCACAAAAAGAAGGCACCAGTCAATCTACAAGGCAGAGCAGTGCAATCTGGAGTGCAAGCATCACAAGGCAAGCACACACTCTCTCTCACACACACACAAACACACACACATACACACACCCCTCATGTGCACGTAACGCACACAAGGCCAGTCCTTGTGCATGCCCACACAGGTCCAAGAACACAAGTGCTACACAGTACACTACCAACCACACAGGTACCACGCATACAAGGCCACTCCTGCTATGCACACAGGTCCGAGAAAAAAGAAGGCTTTGGATGCTTTGGTGCACCACAAGTTCACGCACGGGCGCTGAGTGGTACCCTCTTTGAGAGGCCCAAGAACGACAGGCCCACCTGTTGCAGCCTCGGCACGAATGAGGTGGCGATAATGATCTGGACCGGGCTTGTGACCCAAGTTGACTAGAGACGCCAGCTCCTGCCACGCCTCGTCCTGCACGCATAAAGCAGCAGCAAGGGCACAGCGCGTGCCCAGCTTGTGGCGATTGGCGGAGCAGCAGCAGCAGCAGCAGCAGCAACAGCAGCTGCAGCTGAGAGAGTTGCATGACGCAAAATACGTTAATTTTCTTCACGCAGCAGCATATGTCACAGCAGCAAGGGACTTCACAGTGAGGGAACACCACTGGGAGCAAGGGTGGCCACGCACTCAAGGCCATATCCCACAATCCTGTGCACCAGGTGTCAATCATTCCGCCTTCCCAGTTGTGCGATGGGTAGTTCCAACCCTGAGTCAAAGGCTGTGAAGTTGCTTCTCACTTAGTTCTCACTTGTCAGGCAAGCAGCTCCAAACATTCCTGCTGTTGCTCATTGTGCACATGTCTTGGCCACCAGCTTTTTGCTGGATGACGTGCTTAGCAAATTACAGGGCCTGCACGCCTGCACGGCTCGATAGCCAGAGATGCACCATCCTTCCACTACTCACCACCATTCACACGCTTACCTTGAGGCCAGCCAGTGCTAGCTGCTCGATGACGTGCTTTGCGAGCTCAGGAGAGGACATGTAGCCCTTCTCATTGCCTTTCTTGACTTCCTTCATAGCATCCGCAATGAGGCCCTTGCGAAACAGCTCACTGCACACACACAGACACACGAATGCATGTGGGTGCACCAGTGTGGGGGTGCCGGTGCATGTGTACGCCAGGTGACACGGGTGCACTGGAATCAACAATCATGCATCAAGACACTTGCATCGCTGCATGCTGTTGAACAAGTACTTTATAAACGTCAGCTGACGTCAGGGCCCCTCTTTTGGCCTGCCTCTCCTTTGCACATTCATTATTTTCCTCTAACGCCTGTGAGCATGTGATTTTCCTTGTGATTTGGTCGCGCTAGAGTGTCATGTCTGCTGGCTCCTTGCTGCAGCCCACATAACACTCTACACACGCACACCCTCCCACCCCCCTTCCTGTGCCTGCGTAGATGTATGCAGTATGCAGAGGTCTCAAACATCCTCCATGAGGATTCCTATTTGTATGAGCGTTGCGTCCAGGCACCGCCCTGTTGTGAGTTTTTCTCTGCCGCAAATTAACCTACAAAACAACCAGGGCGGTGGTGCAGGCTGCAGCCAATACAGGAGTAGGAATTCAGGCCATCATCGCACACTCACGTGCACAGCATGTTCCATCCAGGCATGGCCCCCTGCCCTGTGCCCCCCTCTGCAGGCATGCCCTCCTGCATTTCCATGGACTCAAGCACCATCTTGGCCTGACCCACGTCAGGCGGGCGAGGGCTGTTGAGAAGCGCGAAGATGAGCACCACAAACGTCTCAGGAAGCAGCCGCTGGTCTGTGATTTTTGGGCACATGTGTGTGTTTGTGTGCGTGTGTGTGTGTGCGTGTGCGTGTGTGTGCGTGCGCGTGCGTGTGTGTGTGTGCGAGTGCGTGTATACGAGGTCTGTCAATGCACATCCACAGTTACCAAGAGAGTCAAAACGCATGATTGAGATTAAACTGCAATTGCGGTCTGTGGATAGTCATAATGCGCATGTTTCATTTCAAAACTGAAAACACCTGGCTTTCTGCATGGAATTGACGCCCAAACATTAGCCTCAGATCCTCGCCACTTCAGCATTTGCTAGGTGTTTCACGCACCAGCAATAGCAGCTATCTTGAGCAGCATGTACTATCATCAGCATCTAACTTTAGCAGCACGTACCATCATTAGCAGCTATCTCTAGCAGCATATACAATCGCTAGCAACTACCTCTGACAGCACGTAATACCATTAGCAGCTATCTCTAGAAATAGCAGCAGGCACAATCACCATCAACTACCTCCGACAGCACATACCATCATTAGCAGCGCGTGCTGCAGCATCCAGGGCCTCATACGCCAGGTTTGCCCGCACATAGGTGAACACAAGCGCATGGTAGGCACGTGGACCTGGGGGTAGATCTGCCGTGCGCATCTGCTCGACAGTGTCCTCAGCGACCTCAGTCAAGCCGCGGCTGGCTGCGTTCAACAGAACTCTGCGATAAGGAGCAGGAGGAAGAGGAGTGATAGAATGTGTGTGCGCCTTTGTGTGCATATACTTGTGCAAGCGTGCACAAACGCGATTGCAGCTGTTCATATTTCTTACCTGTGGAAGTTATAGCGTTGCGGCTCTGACTCTGGCTCTTGGACCTCAGGCACACGCGTGGCCTCCTCCATTGCAGCCTGCTGCTTGAACTCTAACAGAGTTGCCTCATCAATGGTTTGCAGGGAGTCTGCCGAGGTGGTTGGCTGTGTACATGCCAGAGGGGAAAGCATCTCATTTGTGAGCAACACATGTATTGTCTGTGTGTATGTCTGTGTGTGTCTTCGTGTACGCACATGTGAGTGTGTGTGTTTTTGTTTGTGGGCGTGTGTGTGTGGGCGAATGTGTGTTTGTGTGCATGTCTTTGTGAGTAATTGCATGCACGTGTGTCTGTGTGTGCCTCTGTGCATGTGTGTGTGCCTCTGTGTGTGTTTGTATGTATGTATGTGTGCCTCTGTATGTTCTTGTATGCATGTGTGTGTGTGTGTATGTGTGCGTGTATGTGTGTGTGTGTGTGTGTGTGTGTGTGTGTCTGCTGCTTGATGATTACATTAAGCACACCTTGGGACCTCTCCTCTTGGGCTTGGCATCTTGAGCAGGTGCTTTCTTCTTTCCCGCTCCAGGAGCTGTGCACGGCAGCGAGCAAGTAGAGGACGGGTGACACCAAAGCAGCCAGCAGCAGGCAAAGGCCTGAACCTATTTCTGTAGACATCCAACTCCTGGATACATGCTCACCACGCTGACCTTTGGCACAGAAGCACTTGACTCCTCCCACTTGTCTGCTGATGGGGGCCCCATAAGTGGAGGCAAGCGGATTCGGCTCAAACGTCTGAGATATCGACTTCATTTTATAATTCAATAATGATTGGGGAGATTTGTCACGAGCCAGACGACTGGTGGGAAGTGCTGGCAGCCCTCATTTGTTCGAAAAATCCAAATGTGCTTACAGACTGACCGAGTTCCACAGAAACCACAACGAAGAAAAGTTCAGCTAAAGAATCGAAAAAAGATATTACATGTCAGGTTCTAATATACACCCAGTTTTGTTTACAGGAGGGGGAGGAGTTGAGTTAAATAGAAGGAAGAGGCGTCATACTCCACAGCAGGAGGTTTTGGGCGCCGCAGCTGGCTGACTGTCCAGGGCTATCCCTGCTTGGGGGGGCTTGGGAGCCGCCTCCACCTTAGGTATGTTGCGTGCCAAGTCCACGAATAGCTCACTGACGTTGGCTGCCGTCTTGGCGGATGTCTCTACAAAGTAGATGCCGTTCTCTGCTGCGTATGCTTGAGCTTCTTCAGCGGACACTGCACGATGCTCTTCAAGGTCAGCCTTGTTGCCTGCAAACAAGTTTTGAAAATGATTCAAATACGATCCGCATGGTTTATTGCGAGTGGATTAAAAAATTGGTCGAGCAGTTTTCAACACCCCGGGTTTTCCTTTTCTTTGAAACAGCAACCAGGAGGCGTCACTGTTTGGCGCCACGTGTCAGTTTGGACAAGTGAGGGAGCGTCGCTAGCGACGCTGAAAAATTGGCGAAGCCCATCACGTGCGCAACGTGTGCATGCATATGCACGTGTGCGTGAGAGTGTGGGCGCATGTGTGTGCCTGTGTGTTTGGTTTATACGTGTGCGCACGTGTGTATTTGTGCGTGTGCATGTGTGTGTGTGTGTGCGTGCACATTTGTGTTTGTATGTGTGTGCGCATGCGCATGCGTGTATGTGTGTGTGTGTGTGTGTGTGTGTGTGTGTTTGTGTGTGCATGTGTTCCTCTGTGCGTGTGCCTTGCTGCCCCACAGATGCTGCAGTGGTGTGCTAGCACCACGCTGTGCTGGAGCAGCCTTTGCTGAAGCAGGCGTGAGGATGTGCTGCTGCTGCTGTTCCCTGTCTGTTGAGAGGGCAGGTGCGAGCATTATATAGCCCACCGAAATGAGTTCTTTCTGCTTGCATGGTCAACCATGAAATCTGCAGCCGGAACACAATCAAGGGCTCCTGACACATTCACAGCTGGGGAAGTGTGCTGATGGATGCTGCACTATCAAAAAGTGGTCCGGGGGCCTGGCTGAGGAAATTTGGGCAGCTTGCTGGGGCTTTTAGACATAAAAATTTGCTCAAAAACTTTCCACGTGGCACCCCAGGGTCCCAGAATTCATGTGGCCCGGTACAAATTTTGGTTAGGAGCCTATGTCGAGTCTCAGCCCAGGAGGTGCCCTGGGAGAGCCCGGGGAGGAGGTCTGGACCCCCCCCCAAAAATGTCTCTAACACTTCACACACTGCACCCCAGGGTCACATAATTTATTTGGTGCGGTAGAAAGTTTGTTTAGGAGCCTATGTTGAGTTTCAGCCCGTTGGATGGCCTGGGTAAGCCTAAGGAGGACTGTGTGAAGTGTGGTGGGAAGTAGACAACGCTAGGGGCTCACGCCTCCATGAGGGAAGCTTCGCCAAAAACATGCGCACCTACGTACGTGACACTGAAAGCTATCGGAAATATATATGGGCTAATCTGAGGGGGTCTTTGGGGAGGGAATGCCCCAGAACTTTCTTAAATAAATACTGGAACATTGAATTCAAGCCCTGTAAATGTTTACCCTTGTGAGGGAAGGGGTGGGATGGGGTCACGGTCTTGCATTATGCATGGCCCCTTGGTAGGCTGCCGGGGTGCGTTAAGGTAAATGGCCCCAAACTTGCAGTCGTTGTATTGAATGATGTACAATATCTGGAAGTGATGTAAAACAATGCACTGGGCCAGGTGTTGGCTGGATTTGCGCAATATACAGGCAGTCAGAGCAAGAGCGCGTCAATTTCTGCATCGTAACTGTTCAGGAATTGTATTATTGACATGGGTTTTGATTAAGCTGAAAAGTAGATGGATAAATGGCCCATTTAAAAGGAGTAGAATTACATAGGGTGACCAGGAGGCCTCAGGAAGCATAACTTTCGGACATCATGTCTACTTTCCAAAAAAAATAGATTTTCGAAATCCTGACGTCAAGAGCTATCGATTGGCATATATATATGTACATGGGTCGAATTGGGGGGGGGGGGGTTACTTTTTTTCTGGGCCACTACCACGGAATTTTAAAATATCATCGGAGTCCTCAGCTCACGCACAGTCAATTGCCACCTTTTTTGAGCAATTTGGGTAAAAAGGGGTATTTATGAACATGTCCAAAAGTCAGAGGCACACGCGCTCCAGTGCAGGACGCGGGGTGAGTCAAGCCAATGGAGCAGCATCTCACTTCAAACTTCCAGGATTGTGCCAGCATGAGATAGTGGATTTCTAAAGAATTAAAGCAACGTGGGGCTGTGTAAGCTAGTTGCGGGTGCCTGGTAGGTCATGTGTGCGCGGGCGTCCGACTCTCAGTCTTTGCTCCACAACTCTGCAACACTCAAGTTTCAGATCATGATGAATATGCAGATGATGCAGAATTTAAAAAGAGTAGATTGGTACCCTATTTGTCTGGGTGGGGGCACTGGAAGGGGGGTTTGGGGGGTGGGTGGTCCCTCAGGGGTGTCCACCCCAAAAAGTGGACATGCCTTCCAGGAGGCTCTAGTAAGCAAAATTTTTGGACGGCACGTGTCAAATCGATTAAATTATATAATCGAAATCCTCTCGTCGAGATCTGTCGATTGATACATGTATGGGTCAAATCGGAGGGGGAGGGGTCTGGGGGGTGTCCGAGTTTTTTGGCCCCCCCCTCCAAAAGTTTTCTGGGCCACTACCACGGAATTTTAAATACATCGTCGGAATCCTCAGCTCAAGCCCAGTCGATTGGCACCCTTTTTGGGCTAATTGGTCATGGGGGGGTCTGTGAACATGTCCAAAAGTCAGAGACACACGCGCTCGAGTGCAGGCCGTGGGGTGAGTCAAGCCAATAAAGCAACAATTTACCCCAAACTTACAGGATTGTGCCAGCATGAGATAGTCAGTAGAATTGTGGAGAAAAGGAAGCAATGTGGAGTTGTGCAAGCCAGTTATGGATGCCTGGTGAGTCACGTGTGCATGGGCGTCTGTATCTCAGCTATTGCCCCATAACTCTGCAACGTTTCAGTTTCAGGTCTTGATTAGTATGCAGATGGATGCCTATTCGAAAAAGGAGCAAATTGGTACCCTTTTTGCCCGGGAGGGGGCACCGGAAGGGGGGTCTTGGGGGGGGGGGGGCAGGGGTCCAGCCCAAAAGTCATACGTACCTCTGCGTGCCTATACAAAATTTCTTTTTTCTGGAGCCTCCTGTGCCTTCCCAAAAAAGTAAAAAAAACACCCTTCTGGGGTGACAATCTTTTGGTTTTATGTAGAGGAGCCTGTAAGTATCGTAACTTTTTGGCGTCACGTTTCAAATGAGATGAAAATTACATATTTGGAATCTTGACGTCGAGAGCTATCGATTGGTATGTAAATGAGTCAATTCTGAGGGGTCGGTTGGTGGGTGGTCATTTGGGGGGGGTCTCCAGAAATTTTCCGGGCCACTTCCAGCAAATAAATATTTTTTTAGAATCCTCAGCTCAAGCCCAGTCGACTGGCACCCTTGTTGGGTGACTTGATTAAGAGGGGGGGATCTTGGTGCCTGGTCACAGAAATGCATGGAATGTCCCCAAGTAGGCCGCGGGGGTGCGTTCAGGCAAATTACCAGCAATTGATTCCATACTTGCATTGCAGTTCACGTATAGCATTACGCATAGGTTGCATGAATGAAGTAAAAAAGTGCAATGGCAAAGGTTTTGGCTGGATTTTTGCACTAAACAGGTGGTCAGTGCAAGAGCGTGCGGACATCAGTTTTTGCCCTATAACTCTTCAGGTATTAAGGCCTGAGGCCCATAATTGACACGTGACTGTCATGAATTTTTTTATAGGCTCCTGTGTAGAGGGTAAGGAAGTGGGTTACGAGGGGTGGGGTGTTTTAGGTCGAAGTAGTGTTTATTTCTACGGGCTAATTGGTTGGCGCCTCCTGGAAAAATTCATTGATACTCATTGTTGTGCACCTGACGCTTGACGGCGTCAATGGTAAATGACGCCGACGGCGTAATTTATGTCAAATTGACGGTGAAAATAGTAAATTATGCCGTCAATCGTCAGAGTTTAGTGACGGTAACGCCGTTATTTACGATCGTTATTTACGGTGCCAATTTTGAATGACGCGTATGTGCACAACACTGTTTATACTACACATGTCCTCCATGCTCTTAAAAACCCTGAAATTTTCGAAAGGCCCCCCCCTTTCCCTCCCCGTGTTACATAAATCTTAGATTGATGCTTTGCGTTGTGCTATGTAACTGTACTATTTCAGGCAGCAGGATGAGTGTGGCCACGACTAAATTGTAACCCGTTTGGCATTGGGGTGAGAAGCACGGGCTGCTTGGAAAGTTTATGCACATGAAAAAGATTAAACATGGCACAAATGCATAAGCAAAAAGCAAAGCTTTTTCTCTGACTTGTGACAAGGCAGGGGGAAAAGGCAATGAGGACCATATTTTCTCAAATGAGTCACTAACTCTGGTGTGCAAGGTTATTCAGGGAGGCATGCATTGCAAGGGCGCTTCAATTGCCACCCTTCTCCCCACAGAAGTACAGGTTTTAGCAAATTAATGCTGGCGACAAAGCAAATGAAGCTGCCAACACACTGCACGAGGTCGTGCCTCTGCTCACCTGCCAAAGCCATAATCATTTCTGGGTTGCCCTGCCGCTGCAACTCGCGCACCCAATTCTTGGCTCTGGCAAATGACTCTGGACTAGTAATGTCGTACACAATGATGGCTGCCTTTGCACCTCTGCGTGCCGCAAACCGATGTGCAAGGGTCAAGGTTTCACATGTTATACGAGCAGAGGAGTGACTTACTTTTGTATGTTGAAAACAGCCCAGGCGTTGCAGGACCTTACCTGTAGTACATGGGGGCTAGACTGTGGTACCGCTCTTGACCAGCCGTATCCCTAAACATGCAAGTGCGGAGTGGAAGGGGTGTTGGCGATACCATTATTGGTGGGGCTGTTATGAGTGTGTGAGCCAAAAAGGTGTTTGTTGCACACTTTCTAGCATTTATGCAAGCACGTATATGTGTATACCTATTGTGTACTCAAGTGTCTTTATGAATGTACAGTCACTGCGTGTACCTACATGCAATGTGTTAATATGTTCTGTGTGTGTGTATGTATATACAGTGAATGTGTGGGTTTGTGGGTTCGTTGTATTGTGCGTTTTGTGTGCTTGCGTATTCGTGAGTGTGTCGAGGGGGGGGGGGTGCGCATGTGCGTGTTGAGCATGTGTGTGTATGTGTGTGTGTGTGTGTGTGTGCGCACGTGTGTGTGTGTGTGTGTGTGTGTGTGTGTGTGTGTGTGTGTGT
>Ga0307963_1002896_pt1 | contig 13604 bp, 20 predicted proteins | sample OrgLakmetagen594_FD_201829 | JGI IMG/M metagenome (GOLD analysis project Ga0307963, IMG submission 201829) | Saline water microbial communities from Organic Lake, Antarctica - #594 | ecosystem: Environmental > Aquatic > Non-marine Saline and Alkaline > Saline | place: Antarctica: Organic Lake...
CAACGCACCTGCGCTTTTGCATGCTGCAACTCAACCTCTGCCTTTGCCACCGCTTCAGCTGCCACTGCCTGCAGCTCTGCCTTGCTATCCGTCAGTCGGTCTACCTGGAACTGCAGCTGCAACTGCTGCTGCTGCTGCTCTTGTACGGTTGCTGCAGTGCCCGATGCGTTGCGCAGCTCAGCCCTCACCTGTATACGTATGTGTGTATGTGTACGTATGTGTGTGTACGTATGTATACGGATGTGTGTTTATGTGTACGTGTGTGTGCGTGTACGTATGTATACGTATATGTGTGTATGTGTACGTATGCGTGCGTGTACGTATGTGTACGTATGTGTGCATGTACGTATGTATACGTATGTGTGTGTACGTCTGTGTACTTGTGCATACATACGTGTGCACATGTCATGCGCGCTTACGCTGCCTGCACAAATTGGAACGCTGCTTTTTCCGTGCTCAATTTTGGAAGTGATGCCGGTGCATGCCCTTTTTAACAAGCACTCAAACTCACACTCACTTACACACACTCAAACACGCACGAAAGTCCCACCTGCTCGAGTTGCTTGCTCAACTCCAGCACCCGCTGTGCTGCCTCTCGGGCCTCCTCATCTGCTTGCTCCGCTGCTGCTGCTGCCTGCAAATTGCGTCAGTAAAATGGCAGGACAGAGTGACAAGGCAGCTGAACGTGCATCCTCATGCATTTTCTGCGTCAGAAAAGTGGCAGGACAGAGTGCCAAGGCAGCTGAACGTGCATCCTTATGCATTTCCTGCGTCAGTAAAGTGGCAGGACAGAGTACAAGGCAACTGCACGTGCGTCCTTATGCATTTCCTGCGTACGTGTGGATAGTGCGAGCGCTCACACCACCCACAAACTGCTCCTTTCTTTGCTGCTGTTTGTGCACGTGTGGCACCACACCTGGTTGGCATGCAGTTGGTGTACGTTTGTCAGTGCATTTCTGTGTGAGCTGGTGTGACCTGCCTTTTTACTCTCACTAGTTAGTAGGTGGTATGACATCATTTACGGCACTACAGGGTAAGCAGCCCAAAAGCTCACACTCTTGCCTCACCTGACAGTACCATAGCATGTACGCACCCCAACGCACATAGCTGTAATATTTTGCCTTGATCTGACGCCTACCCTGACAGATCTTTCAAAACACGTGAAGGCACGAGTGTTATGCCAATTGCTCCCATACCTCCAGCCACCCTCACCTATCTAACACCTATTCTATGTCTCTCTCTTACATGTGAAGCAGCCACTCGCTCCAGCTGGAGGTGTTTTCTGCCTCAGTCCAGCTGCTGCAAATAGACGCAAATCTACAGCCCACACACCTACGACCCCACCCCTACGACCCCACCTTTGACACTGTTACTGCAGGGCCAACTCAGTTACCACTCATTTGATTTTCAATGTTTGAGCTTAAATTTTAAGTTTTACTTCAGCTGCTGCACATTAGCTTAAATGTACACCCAATTCACACACCCATGCCCCCACCTGTGACGCTGCTACTACAGGGCCAACTCTGTTCTCATCACTGCAGCTGCTGCACATTTGCATAAATGTACACCCAATCCACACACCCATGCCCCCACCTGTGACGCTGCCACACGCTGCTGCTGTAGGGCTGCCTCTGCCTCCTGTGCCGTTTGTGCCTGAGCAACAAGGGCCTGCTCTTTCACAGCGAGGATCGCCTCAAGCTCAGCCACCTACAAATTGAGTGCAACACGTGGGCCAAAATGACACCTGAAACAAAATGACATCAGGCACACCTCATTGACAGCAAGCTACAGTACAAACGAGGGCATTAAGGACAAAAACAAGTTCCAAACTTTAAGGCATATCAAGAGCCTAGGGGCTAATCTAGAGCCTCCACTGTGAGTATAATGTGATAAATAATGAAAGGAGCACAATCGCATGGCTACGCATACATAGCTGGCTACCAGCTGCTCCACCTCAACTGATGCTGCTGCAGCCTGTGGATGTTGGTTATGGGAGCAAAACATATGGCCGTTCGTTCAGCTTGCACCCTCTCTATCTCTCTCTCACACACACACACACACACACACACACACACACACACACACACACACACACACACACACACACAAACACACACACACACAAACACACTCAAACACGCACAACAGCAATACGCACGCACACGCACGCACCCGTGCACGCAGCTGCTCCACTTCTGCTACTGCTGCAGCGGCGGCCTGAGACTGAGAGGCCAGAGCTTCATTTCGTGCAGTCAGGGTGGTATGCAGCTGAGCGGCCTGTTCACGCAACTGCTCTGCCATTGCCTTGCCTGCTTCTATAGCCTGAGTTTGGCTTGCAAGGACCTGTGTGGGAAGGGAGGCAAGCGAAATCACATGTGCTTGCTTCAGAATCAGATCGTGAGGCCCAAAGACCCAAACCTATCAACGAGTTTGTCCCAAGGGCGCATATTGCCGATTCATAGCCACACAGCACGTGACAACTGCACCACCAGGATTGGTTGGACTGTACTCATAACAATTGCACATGGGCGTGGTCCTAAACATTTTCCTGCCAAGTATACCGTGTTTACTCTGTACAGGCACAGTTTTGGATGAAGATAACATCTTATACGCGTGGATTTTGGCTGACCTACCGCATCACCACTTGCCACCCACCTTGTCTTTATTAATACGTACCTCACTCAGCTGGGTAGTCTGGGCATACAGCTACTTTGTCTTAAATCATCCCATTACTATTTGATCCCCACATCTAGCACCATACGTCACCACTGCTCTCGCCACCCATCTTATCCTTTGCAGCAAGTTCCCCTCCCAGCTGGGCATGCAGCTTCTCTTTCTTTACAGGTTATTGCCAAAACAATCCCCGCAGCTAGCAGCATACTCCATCTTTCTCCACCCACCTTATCCTTTGCAGCAAGTTCCCCTCCCAGCTGGGCAGCCTGGGCACGCAGCTTCTCTGTCTCTACAGCATCCGCAGCTGCTGTTGACGACTTCTGCGCCAGCTGTCGGTCGCGTGCTGCCAGAGTGGCATTCAGCTGCTCTGCCTCTCTGCGCAGCTGCTGGGTCTCTGCAGCAGCGGCAGCGGCGGCCTGCGCCTGGGATGCCAGCTCCTGAGTGCAAGCGGTGGTTTGTGAGTGTGTGTGTCTGTGTGAGTGTGTGTGTAATACAACTGTGTGTGTACGTCGGATGCACGTACAAGTGTGTGTGTTTGGGAAGGGAGAGAGGGAGGTAATAAAGGCCAGACGGGAAAATGGTTATGTTGCACACAGCAGCAGATGCCTTGCGTTTGAGAAGAAGGGGGAAGCAAAATAGCAGGGCTATACAGATGCAAGCCATTTGAGGTCGTCATCCAACTACCAACTATCTAAACCATACCACTACCTACACTAACACACGCACTACCTACACTAACTAAACCATCCAACTACCTACGTCACCTCAATTACAGTGCAGGCTGACTAACACATATTTGTTTAGGGGCAGGCTATGTTGATCAATACGTGACCGATACGTGATCAAGGATGCTTGCCAACAACATTGTGAGAGGATCCTTCAAGCAACGTTCATATGGAAAACTCGCACACGTTTTGTTGTGCAGAGTCACGTTCCTAGATACTTGCCCGTACGCACACACCAATTCAAATCCATCTAATCAGCACAGCGCCGTGTCACTGCCCACCTGATTTCTTGCACTCCATTTTTGTCAATCTGTCCCCCTTCAGGATTCAGGGACACAATGAACCCACACTCCAAGAACATGCGCTACGCACACAGCACACGACCTCCTCACCTCCTCCCTCGCCGCAAGAGCCGTTCTTAGCTCAACAGCAGCGGCTTGCATCTGCTCTACCTCCTCAGCCCCTACTTCTTTGCCTGTCTGCGGCCGGGTCCTGGCCATGGCAGCCTCACGGAGCGCCAGCACCGTTTCTATTTGTTTAACCTGTGTGCAGCCGTACACGCAGTGTGGTGCGTCGCCTCTCGTTCACACACTCACTGTGTCCACAGCCTGCTGTACTCTTACGGTTTAAAATGTAAGCAGCACACAAGGCATGCCCTTCAGAGCTTGCAGCAGCAAAATGTTTGGGAGCACTTAGGGTGCAAGACCAGGACCATTGGTTGCCAGTGCAGCCAACAAACTGACACACACACACACACACACACACACACACACACTTGCTTGGACTTTTAAGCTTCACAAAAATATGTTGGCAGCAATTGCTAAGCTCACCACATGTTGCATATGCTTAAATAACAGCTGACTCTCCAAGATAGCCGACGTAGCAATTTTAGTGCAGCCGTGCCACTGCCCAGCTTCCCACTCATTAGCACAGACACCACTAGAACTACTGTCTAATGACCTTGCCTTGTGCAGCCAACAAAGCTAAACCCTAAACCCTAAACCCTAAACCATAAACCATAAACCATAAACCGTAAGAGAGTAACTGGACTGTCCCATTTTATTTGCGCGCAAGTGTATTTACAGTGTCCGCTCCCGCGTTCACACACGTGTCAAAAATACAACTACTCCTGTGCCACATCCTCACACAACCCACCTGCTCTCGCAGCAACTCCGTCTCTGCTACAGCAGCCAGCGTGGCTTGCTCATGTGCCACCACCTCTCGGTCACGAGCAGCCAGTGTGACACTAAGTTGCTGCGCTTGCATGCGCAGCTGTTCAAGCTGAGCTTGCCCTGAGGCTGAATCGGCTACGTGACTGGCAAGGCTCTGCATCACAGGCACAGCAACAAATGCACACATTCAACAGGCACAACAAGTATATTCATTTGAAGTTGTCCATGCCCGGCTGAATTCGGCGCCTAGGCGTGCAAGCACCTGCACAGTATACGCTGTATGACAAATCACAAATGCACGAGTCAAACAGACAAGGTACACCCTTCCATGATGTTCCTCTGAGGCTGGTAATCGTAGATTAGCAAGCAACGGCCTTGGCAAGATGGGAAGCCTTTGCATGCATGAAGGATGTTACGACAAGGACTGTAACCAAGACGTGTGCTTTCAGCAGGTGGCAAGGAGGGACACTGCATGGTCAGAAATGCACAGGCTCTTGATGACATCTTGTGAACGTACACAGAGGCCACATACACAACAGGTGAGCACGCTAGCCTTAGTGCATACAAGTACCATACAAGTATCTACTTACTCCCCACTCGCACGTCCAGAGCACATTTCACTGCCACATGTGTATGGCTGGTCAAATACCATAGACGCACTGTGTGCACGCCACCTCCTTGCGGAGGAACATCAAACTGTTGAGTCATTTTTATTTTTTGGCCCAAACACAAACACACTGTTGGCAAAGCCTTCATGAAAGCAACAGCACTGCACGCACTTGGTCACGCTCCAGCAGTAGGGCACTGAGCTGCGTTGCTCGTGCGCGCAGCTCCTCTGCCTCTGCTTGAGCATGGACCACCTGCAGAGTGTTGTTGTTCAGGGCAGCATTTGTTTCAAAAAACGTAGAAAAAAGAAACAGAGAAGGACTGTGCAGGCAGTGAAAACTGCTTTTTACAATGTATAAGGTATAAGGAAGAGGAGCCACTTCGGCACCGAGGTATCGTTACAATCCTCTGCAAAGGTGTTGTACCAAGGCAGCCACCTGTTTCAGAAGCGACTGAAAGTATGCCTGATGTACTGATGTAGTACAATACAGTGCAACGGACAGAGATACTTGTTTTGTTGGGAACTTGCAGCACTCGTCATGCAAGGGTCTGATCCAGGATGGGTAAGGTCGGCCAGCACAATACATTTATACGTATATACGGTGTACTTACACGGTAATGTAAGTGGGTAATAACCATGCATACGGTCATAAATGGTGTGTATAAACAGTTCTGGCCAACCCTAAGGATGTGTATGAAAGCAGTTAAAGGACGGCTTTGGCCAAGTCGAATTTTAAATTTACTGGTTTAAGAGCATGACATGTAGGTAGGATAAGGCCGTCTGAATCCACCAACAAGAGTAAGAAAAACAGGTTTTGCAGGGGTCATGTGTACAGGAAATGAGTGCACGGTGCACGCTTGTTGAAAATTGAATCCACCAACAAAAGTAAGAAAGACAGGTTTAGCAGGGGTCATGTGTAAAGGAAATGAGTGCACGGTGCACGCTTGTTGAAAAATGAATCCACCAACAAAAGCAAGAAAGACAGGTTTTGCAGGGGTCATGTGTAACGGAAATGAGTGCACGGTGCACACTTGTTGAAATTTGAATCCACCAACAAGAGTATGAAAGACAGGTTTTGCAGGGGTCGTTTGTAAAGGAAATGAGTGCACAGTGCACGCTTGATGCAATCGGCCAAACGCTACGCGCCATAGACCAGTAGGTTGACCTAAACCTTCAGGATGAGGTACAACAATTAGGCCTGCCTGAGTGTGTGAGATGACAGATTTGATTCCCTGAAACACCAACACCAGCATGCGCCGCAGTTCCTTCCTGCGCTGCCTTTTCCAAGCTCAGACATGCTGCTGACTTGCAGCATGTGTCTTGGTTTGTAAGACATGAGCATGGGTGCGCATGGGCAGCCTTTGCTGCTACTCAGACAAGCTCCTCTACAGGTACCTCCATTTATTCGGCATCCCTATAAATTGACCAAAAGGGTGTTGACTAGGGTTGGCCAAAACTATACATATATACGTATTTACGGTGTATATACGGTATTTTTAGCAGGGGAATGACCATACATACGGTCATATACGGTGTACATATACGGTTCTGGCCAACCCTAGTGTTGACAAACAAGGACTCGCCTGCTGTGTGCGCATGGACAGCTCTTGCTCCTTCTCAGACAGAGAGGCACCCAACTCCACGGCACGCATGCGCAGCATGCGGGTGACGTTGGCTGCAGCAAACGCAACGTACGTGTGTGTTTTCGTGTTCAGGATATAATGTGTGCATGCGTATGTGCACGTGCTTGTGTGTTTATGTGCGCATATCTGTGTAAGAGGCTCTGTGCAATGGAAGGTACTCAGTTTGACATGCTTGCTGTTCCATTCCTCCAGTATTGCGAGTTAGACCTTAGATGCTTCCGCATGTTCATTAGTGTATACATATGCACATACACACACAGGCACACATATACACACAAACAAGCACACAGTTGATGTGTCACACACACACACCTATGTTCTCGTTTGCCTCCCCCTGTGTTGCCAGCTGCTGATCCCTAGCCGCCTCTGCCGCAGCCAAATCGGCTCGCAGCTTGGCCATCTCCAAGCTGTCAGCTGCCAGTCCAACCTCCTGCGCAAAGAGGGAGCGGTGTGCCATCGTTCTTGGTGGTGTGTGTTGACCTTTACGCTAGGGGTGTGTGTGTGTGTGCAAGTGTGCAAGTGCACAAGTGCACAACAGACACACCAAGTGGATGAGTTGCACTACCATGAGCAAAGTGTGCACCAACTCACACCCAGATACTGAAGCACTGTGCAGTCTTGTCTATTGAGCTGAGATGCAAGGCAAACGCACCATCCTTTGTGTGCAACCAACGCACACACCCCAACATTTTAGCAAATGCACACAAAACACATCCGCACACGCACCCATCCTTTGTGTGCACGCACACCACCGAACAAAACACATCCGCGCACACACCTGCTGCTGCCTGACTGAATTGGGCCCTGCAGGCGCTGCTGCTTTATTCAAGGCAGGGACGGAGCCTCTCTGTGTGAGGGCAGCCGGGGCAGCAACAGCACCCGCAGTAGGAGCAGCGGCGGCGACAGCAGCTGTAGCAGCAGCCTGGCCCAATGTATCAATGCCCACCTGTGAAGACATATAGATGATTTGCTAAAACGAAGGTGGCTTTGTGACTGGCATCAGCAGCAGGCAATTGAAGCAGCCTGGCCCAGTGTGTTGATGCCCACCCGCAAAGTTGTAGAGAGTGAAATTGACGGTGGCTTTGTGATTGGCATTCGCAGCAGGCCTGCTGCTTTGACGCAATTACAGTTGTGGATAGAAGGACAGGATAGGGGGAAATCAAGTGGCGCACATTTGTGTTGACAAAAGCAAGTAATGTAATTTTCTCTTTTAGCAGTGGAAGGAGGCACATGTGTAGGGTTGGCCAGAACCGTTTACATGCGCCGTATATGACCGTATATTTGGTGATTTCCCTGCAATAGTACCGTATATACACCGTACATATATGGCTGTGGCCGACCCTACACATATGTATATCATAACATGTATAGCATAATAAGCATGACTAGGGGAAATCAGGAGCGACAAACCTACACCCTATACATAGCACTGCCTGCATAGTTTTCCCCTCTTTTTCCGTCAATCTATCTTTGCAGACGCATTGGCACCCTTCCTCTTGCAATGCTCATATGTCTTTCTTTTTTTCTTACATGCGTGTGCTAACAGCCACAAGGTGCAAATTCTACACAGCTGTGATTTATGCAAGCACACAGCAACAACGTACAAGGACTTACTTTGCGCACACACACACACACACGTATGCACACACTATTCCACAAGTACACGCATACTCATACACAAATACATACGCATACATACCTCGTCGGGAGTTGCCAGGTTTAAGTTTTGGCCGAACGCCCCTGGGGCAAGCAGGCCTGGCAACGCAGGCCGTGGGATGAGGAGTATCGGGGAGGAAGGTGACCCCCACACACACGTCATGTAGCCATCAGTGTTGGGTCCACCCGCACCCTGTGTGTGCGTGTGTGTTTGTGTGTGTGTGTGTGTGTGTGTGTGTATGCGCACATCAAGATACAGGACACCAACAAAATGAGAACGTTTGCCGTGAAGAGTTGCAGGAACCTCAACTAAAAGACCCAAGGTCGCAGAGGGCTGGCGGTTTCCACCCATCAATGTTCTTCGCATGAACAAGACATGGCAATGTGTGCATATTGCCCTCCGCATAGTGCCGAGCACACGGTAGTCACTTTTGTGCGCACCCCATAGCTTGAGTTGGCTAAGCTATACATGTAAATGTGTATATGACGCATAGCCGGTATGTTTAGCAGGGTGTCCCATATATGCGGTCATGTATGCTGTGTGTATGTAACTCTGGCCAACTTTGCCCAGGAACGAGACAACGAACCAGCCAGATTGAAGGGTCAAGGATGAAACAAAAAGACGGATTGATTACATCTTTACTGGTAAAATACACTCTCCGCAGATGAGTACACCAGAAACTCTCAATTGATATCATGAACGTCAAAACGCAGGAAAATGCAGCACCTGCGTAGCCATTACAGTTTCAATGCCAAGACAGCAACAGGGTAGCAATGCCCCCTTTTGTAGGCAACAGGAGGAACCTACCACAGCAACATAGCCGTCTGCATCGATGCCAGCATCCCTGGCAGTCATGTAGCCCCCCAAGTGGCTCATCGCCCACCCAAAGTCCATGCCGCCCCCTTTTTTACCGTCCCTGCTGCCGTTGTTGCTGCTGTCGCTGCTGCTGCCAGCCCTCTGCTGACGCCTGCTCTGCCTGCTTGCTCCTTGCCTCTTTGTGTCTTGAGGCCCCTCAGGACGTCCAGGGGTCGCGCGTTGCAGGGAGGCCCCCTGCAGATTGACATTGCTCGCAGGCCTTCCCCCTGTGCTGCCATTGCTGCCGTTTGCAGGGGTACTTTGGGTATGTTGTGTGTGTGACTTGGGCAGGTACTGGGAGGCTTTGAATTTGCGGTTTGGCCCTGACTCCCAGGTCTGTTGGCCGTCCTCCTCCATGAGCACAACCTGTGTGCATCGTGCGGTGTGTGTGTGTGTGTGTGTGTGTGTGTGTGTGTGTGTGTGACGGTGTGTGTGTGTGACGGTGTGTGTGTATGTATGTGTGCACAGGATTCGCTCAATATTTCGAAAAGTGCGGTGCAGCCCAGACTGCTGGAAGAAGGCAACGGAATGCAAATCCACAACCACTCCTGTCATTAGCATTGGCATTAGCATATTAGCATGCTGCTAAGAAGCAGCAGCGATGCAACGGAGGCAGTCTGGACACCAGGGTTGGTAGCCCTCACACCCCAGTTCGAAGTTTATCGTGAGGAAATGTGAATGAGTGATGTGTTTTGTATGTGTGTATGTGTATGTGTTTCCGTGCGTGTGTGTGTTGTTGCAAAAGGTGCAGCGCAGCTCTGACCCCTATAAGCAGACAGACAACACAGCTCCAATCCCACCATTCCCTCTGCACCTCTGCATCCAACTTAATAAGGACCGAGTGACTTCAAAGTTTTGGTCTACGCCACAAATGCTGGCGTGAAAGGCAACACACTCGCTCTCAACCTAGCCATCATTTCAGTGTTGATGGGGAGCTCCAGGCCGTTGAACTTTGCCTCAAATCTTACCTCTGCCTCAATTTCAGTGTCAAGGGGTAGCTCTAAGTGCCCCTGCCAGGCATGACCTGGCTGCCACGTCATTCAAGGAAGACTCCAGGTCTTGGAACTTTGCCTCAAATCTTACCTTTGCCTCTATTTCAGTGTCAAGGGGTAGCTCTAAGTGCCCCTGCCATGCATGACCTGGCTGCCACGACATAGACAGACCATCCTCTGGGTCCCAGCAGCCAAGCTCAGGCTCGCTTCCCACCTGACACATCAAGCCGTGGGTGGTGCGTGTGTATATGTCTGTGTGTTTGTGTTTGCTTACTGTGTAGGATCTTTTAAAACTGTGCAGTGTCCGTACAATGCCTCTGCCACATGTTCTGAAGTTGGACCAAAGTAAACAGGGCTGCCAGAATCGTTTATATACACCGTACATAATCATGTATCTGGTGATTTCCCTGCCAACAATACCGTACATTCACCGTATATACTTGGTTCTGGCCAACCCTATATATACGTGTCAAGCACAATCGCGAAGGTTACAGGTGTTTCCACTCTCCATCATGCTTATCCCTCATCGACAGCCCTTAAGCTGCACAAGCAAGCACCCTTGGGCTGCTCAAGCAAGCGCACTTAGGCTGCACAAGCAAGCGCCCTTAGGCTGCACAAGCAAGCGCCCAAGCAAGCGCCCTTAAGCTGCACATGCAAGCGCCCTTAAGCTGCACAAGCAAGCGCCCTTAAGCTGCACAAGCAAGCGCCCTTAAGCTGCACAAGCAAGCGCCCTTAAGCTGCACAAGCAAGCACCCTTAGGCTGCACAAGCAAGCGCCCTTAAGCTGCACAAGCAAGCGCCCTTAAGCTGCACAAGCAAGCAATTTCATCGACAGCCCTTACGCATGTACGCATGAAGCAACAGCTCACCAGGACCAGCTCCTGCCCAGGATGTGTCTTGTACTCTGGGACAGTAAAGTGGCACATCACGCGCACGTCCGACTCCAAGCTTGACACCTCGCCTGAGAAGAACGTGGCGTAGAACATAGCGGCGCTGCCATTTGCACAGCGCATGCAACAATTATGGCGTCTACCCTTCTTGGTCGTGAAATGCTGGGGCACAAAGGTCTTCAGAAAGCATCCTCAAGGTCTGCTATGCCACCCCAGATGAATGTTGCTGACTTGAGGATGTTGACGCACTTTGAAATTTATTCTATAAAAGATTATGCTGGAGAACACAGGAGAGTTGCAATACAGATGCAACCAGGTCCGGACCAATGCATAGAGAACAGCACAGCGGTTGTAGCACTGAGAGAGACGCAACATTTTCTATCATAAGTGATACACCACTTACTATCTCCAAGTTTAAAACACAATACTACGGTCTGAACAACGTGAAGGAGGAGGTACCAGCTGACGGTGCTCGGAGGAACGGATTTGGTCAAACAGCTAGTCAAACAGCTAGTCAAATAGCAGCTGGTCAGCAGCAGCTAGTCAGTCAGTCAACAGCAGCTAGTCAAAAGACTATTTAAACAGCTAGTCAAATAGCAGCTAGTCAGCAGCAGCTACTCAGTCAGTCAACAGCAGCTAGTCAAAGAGCTAGTCAAACAGCTAGTCAAACAGCAGCTAGTCAGTCGGTCAATAGCAGCTAGTCAAACAGCTAGTCAAACAGCTAGATAGAAAGCGAGAGGGCAGTGACAGGACATAAGCTTGTTTCTTATATGTGAGGCATATGTTTACAGCACAGCAGGTTAGCAGCGCAACAAGCACCAAACACACACACACACACTTTAGAGGTACCCAGTAATGAAACCAGCTTGTACACACCTCCTAGCTGAGGACAGAACACGACTTGGCTGCCGCTGGTTATGTTGAATGGCAGCATCACAAGGTATCCACGGTCATCAATGGTGGGCGGCACTGTGAGTTGCCGGTTTGTGTGTGTTAGTGTGTGTACATGTGTGTGCTTGTGTGTGTAGTACGTGTGTGTGTATGTGTGTGTGTGCATCGTTGTGAGTACGTTTTCTGCGTGTGCTCGTGAGTGTATGCCTTCAGTACGTATGACAGCAGTGCATATGCATGAGAGCGACAGCTACAGCTACAGCTGCAGACCTGCGCTGCAATGCCCTTTTCTGGAGGGTGCTGCTCGGACAGAGCAGCGCCTGCCTGACTATGTTTGAAAGAGGACACGTGCAGGGTTGGCAAGAACCGTGTATTAGATGCACTGCACAAAATAGACATGCTGACTAATTGAGGCCTAGATGGGCGTGCTTTCGAACGTTTTGAAAGTATGTGATGCTCCCAATTGCTGCTTTCTAGGCCCAATACTGACTGCCCACATCGCGTGTGCTCTTCTTTAGACCCAAAACTGACTGTCTGAATGGTAGGCACTGCCTAAGTGCTCTTTCAGGCTCATTTGTTAGTTTTAAGGATCAGAAATAACTGCCCATATACCAGTTGAGCATGAAAGTAGAAATGGTAGGGCTTCGTTATGTACCTTGCCTTTTAAGTACACGTGTACTTACCCCACCAAACCACCAAATTCAGAAAGTGTTGATGTTGTGGAATCATTACTTTCAACAGATCATTGCAAAAGAGATGGAGTTAAACAACCATGCATGTGCTGAGATTCATGCCATTCTCCATGGGATGCACCAAAGTAGGGTACGCGTTATTAGTCCTGTCAATTTGTGCGCAGGGTGACTTATCAAGATCTGAGCACATGCCCTGGTAGGTCTTCATGTCAGCTTTGTGGTGGTCCCAACTTGCTGATGTGACGTGCACGTGGTTGCCTGTTGAACTTTAACAGCGACAATCAAAGGGCCTTTGCTCAGATAATCCCCTGTGTGATTTGACCACGTGTTTGGATGCTTTCCTGTAGATCATACAATACTAAGGATGTACAAACGCATGGTTCTTTACCTTTTAAATGCAATGACAGGACTGGTTGCTCATCTTGCTCACCGCCCCATGTTTCAATGCGTTTCCGCTTCAGCATGCCATACTTATGTGGCAACACGTGTGGTTCTGCACAAGCATGTAGCGACAGATGCCTGCTCACCTTGCTCACTGCCCCCACTGCCATTCTGCACCCCTGAGCCGCTCTCAATGCGTGCGATGCTGCTGCTCACAGGACTGCTGCCTGCGGTGCTGCCCCCATTGCTAGCGTTCTCTGTTCCTGGGCGTGCTGCTGGCATTGGTAGGGAGGCAAGCTCAATCACACGATCCCAGCCTATCTCCCAAGACACACGACCGTCTCGCTCCATTACAACGACCTGTGTGTGTGTGTATGTGTGTGTGTGTGTGGTGTGTGTGTGTGTGTGTGTGTGGAAGGGGGGGGGG
>Ga0307963_1002897_pt1 | contig 13602 bp, 10 predicted proteins | sample OrgLakmetagen594_FD_201829 | JGI IMG/M metagenome (GOLD analysis project Ga0307963, IMG submission 201829) | Saline water microbial communities from Organic Lake, Antarctica - #594 | ecosystem: Environmental > Aquatic > Non-marine Saline and Alkaline > Saline | place: Antarctica: Organic Lake...
TTTTTTCTGTTTTGGCAGGAGTTTTCCTTTTCCCAGTATTATAGGTTTTTTTCCTTCATTCTGTCAGGCCCTTGCTGAGGACCGTGTAACAACCCCCACCAAAAAAAAAAAAAAAAAAACGTAGGCAGTCGTTAAAAAAACGGAACAACTAGGCATTACACGATTTTACACCCTTTAGAAGAGACACAGATAGAAATGATTCCAACCTGGCTATTACCTTCCGATCTCAATGCACAACAGCAACAGAAATTTAGCAAGCCAGATGCAACCATAGTTGCTCCAACCCAGCAACCACGCCCCAAACAAGACCCAACAAACACATCAAACTAGGTCTCCTGCCAATAATGCAAGAAGAGTTGCCCATGATAACCTAGCAGGTGGCGCTGCCAATCCATACCCCCTGGCTAGGAAATTAAGAGGTACAACCAAACAAACGCGACACACATTTAATTGAAATTAAGTACTGTGTAGACTCTTCTCCTACCCAACAAGCAGAAAAGGCACGAAAACAACATAAGCTGCTAATGCCTCGCTTACTCGGGCACTGTAAAACTCTTCACACCATCCTTCTAGGAGCAACAGGCACCATCTACAGCAGCCACACAAGAAACCCACTCCACAGCCTCGGAGTGACTGGTCTACATACCACAACATACGACCAAGTAAAGCCTACATGCAATCAGATCCGCAACAAAAATCATACAGATGAGACGAGACATTGATTACATGCCCCACAAATATCTGAGCAACACGCCTGATGGAGTGCTGATCCCCACTGAAAAACTTCTCTTATTTTTATTCTACAGGTGGGATGTTGTATGCCTCTGCATCCATGGGTGGTGCAGAACACAAATTATCTTTCCTAATCCATGCCGGTAGTGTTAACTTAAACTGTCTGCGTTCTTTTTCTTTTCTTTTCATTTCATTCACGGCTACTCCCATATAGCCACGGATAGCCTAATATCAATGCACCAAATTAAAAAGCAGCTCTCACACCCAAACCTCCACCGCCACCACATCCAGAGATATGTCCTCCAATCCATTGCCAAAGCAATCCACCAGTCACCATTGCCCATTTGTTTCTACAGATTCAAATGAAAAAAGAAAAATCTACGCAGGCAGTGAAAAACTACTCCTCACATTAACCCCACATTAATCAAGGAAAGGAGCCACTTTGGTACCGGGTAAACTCCACCAAAAGAAAAAGATAAAGATTATTGGCATTGAATATATTGACGCTCTTGCAAGAAAACCAATCACAACCTACTCTGACGTTGCTAACACCCCCATCAACACAGCTGGCTCTAAGAAAAATCCCTTTTACAACATCTACTGGCTTGCAAACGAATATGATGAACACCGAATCATGAATCATATAAAACCACCGGAACACAGCCCAGTCACCTACCTCAGGGCTCTGGTGCCTATCCAATTTCCATGACGCCTTGCAAGCACACATGCACCCCCTCCACAAATTAGGAAATGCCAATACCATGGCTAACTATCATGATCACTACCAGACCATTATCAAAATTGGCACTGTCAATGGAGCCGCTGGCAATGCTTATCTACAACATCCTGTGTCCCTGTTAAAACTAAGTGCATCATTATGAAGTACAGAACAGGAACCCTGTACAACCAAAAGCATGCGGCATGGTTTAAACGCTCAACTAGCCTAACTTCTTGCCCCCTCTGCTTTCAACTAGACAGTGCTCAACATGACTCTCTGGTTGCCAACACACAAAAATGAGGAATGACATTGTTGAGAGGAAACAACTTAACATGCAGCACGATCTTGACAGCCGACAAAACAAACTCCTTAGGATCCTGCTTCATCTCCATGGATATAAGCAGCAGCGAACGGCTGGCTATGCAAAATCTCCAGATCCCTGATACTAGGATTATACCAGCTGAAACTAGGAATATACCAAAGTGGCTCTTTCCACCCCCGCTTCTCAGACAAAATTAGGTTAACCTCCAGATTCTGGTCGCTTCTATCTACGCAAAACCAAAAAAGCAATAAACTAATTATGGGTGGGGGTGGTTCTTCAGAGTGGCAGGGGGAAACCGTTGTTCGCTCACCGTGAAAGAGACCGTTGTTCGCTCTTTGCTTACTGAGTGGTGTGTGGCAACTGGTCAGATCCCTGACACCCAATATGGTTTTTACCCAGGCCGTAACACTTTGCAACCCATATTCATTCTTTGGCACTTACAACATGCTGCACGTACAATTAACCCCAATGGGTCATCTTAGTTGCATGCTGCTTTCATTGGTTTTAAGCAAGCCTATGACACCATCCCAAAGGATGCACTATGGAAACACCTTTAGCGTACTCGCATGCCTGCGCCTTTTTTGCCTGTGATTTACGACATGTACGACCGTGATGAGTATGTCTTGAAGGATGGTGATAAGACTGCTCGTGTGCATTCGATTTGTTGGGTAAAACAAGGTTGCCCCCTGTCCCCCCTGCGTTTTTCCCAATACACTCCTAAATAAGCGTATACCGACTACTGTACCACAGAATCTTGATCTGTCCAAACATAAGGCTTACTTGTCACCAGTGGTGCGCACTGCCTGCATAAAGAGCTCTGGTTACCCATCCTCCTTATATGGGACCAGATACATGCTTGACCTTCCTCGAGATGTCATTCACAGTGTGGCTCGTTTCAGACTTCGTGTCCACACCCTTTGCTTTGAAACAGGAACTTGGAATTCCTCCTCTTCACCTACTTGCAACTTGTGTGAGGCTGGATGTCCAGGATGAAAAACATGTTCTCTTTCACTGCACGCACCCTCAGCTGGTTTCTCTCCGCAGCAAGTATGTTTTCTTATTTTAACAGACAGGATCCTAGGATGTGTCTGCTTTTTTAGACCAGGAAAACAAACTCCCATTTTTCATTCATTTCGTTATGCGCAATGTCGGTTCAGTAAACTCCGCTTGCGTGCACATACTTTGAAGGTTGAGGCAGCAGCGTGGCTTGAAGGTTTTTCTTGCACATGTGACCAATGTCCTGGTGAAGATGAACATGTTCTGAACGAGGTGGTGCATGCTTAATTATTTTGCCAAGACCATCGGGTATGTAAATTGAGGAAACATTTCTTTGTGAATTGAGGAAACACTGCTGGCTGTGTGTCGTGGTGCCTTTGCTTCCTGTGAGTTGAACCTCTAGGGTGAACCTTTAGGGTGGAAAAACGCTGTGGTGTTTGTTGGCTAGCTTGCTGTGACTTGAACATCACGGGATCGTGGATTGAGATGGTTGAGTTTCTATGTATGTGCAGCAACCAGCTAGGCCAGGATGGGGCTCAAACAACCTAACAACTTGAGGCGAAGGTTTTTTCCTTCCAACACTTTTCTTGTGCTTTTCTTAGAACATTAAATTTGAACTCAGCTTCCAATTTGTTTGCATGAACAGTCATGGGGCTCTAATGTGGCGCTCCCTTCCTCCCCTTAAGTTATACATTCTGGTGTTCAGTTAAAACACCTGATCTGCTTGTTGTGGCTCTCCATCAGGCTCTTTTTATTGTCTCAGGTTTTGCCTTTCATCATTTATTCATCACCTCTTATCATTTCCCGAAGAGAACAACATGGCACTGTCTGAGACCAGTTCTTTTTAACAACCTTATGTTTACTTTACGCTGGCTGATCCAGCAGTAATGCCTATCAGAGAAAGAAAAAACTACGCAGGCAGTGAAAGCCACTCCCCACATTAATCAAGGAAAAGGAGCCACTTTGGTACCGAGTACTGTAAAGCTCCTCCACCGCGAAAAGGAAAAGACAAATCAATGGGGATCAGGAGGGTTGCTCAGCTCAACATATGTGGCTGCCGGTTACCCCCTTTGTAAACCCTTTGCAAATCCTTTGTAAACCCTTTGTTTATACCTTTTTTTGAGGACTTTTCAGCAGCTTAACCCTTTTTGCTGCAACAGGCCAACAACCAGTTTGTTTATACTAATTACTCAGCAGAACACTGCTAGTAGACCTTTTCTCTTTCTTTTTGAGCTTATGGATTTATTTGTGACTGGCCAAGACCAGTCAGCAGCCGATTAGCCAAACCACCTGGCTGAAGGTCACCCCCGTTGTAAACATTAAGGTCCCTGGGAGCACCTCAGCAATACCGCCAGCCATCAGCAGATCCACCTTGCTTCCCTAGACAGCACCGACCTAAAAATCTCGGCTTTCTTCAACGTGACATCCACCTCATTGAGATGAAGTATTGCGAGGACACTAGACTTTAGAACCAGCTGAACGCCGCACAGGAACAGCACACAGATCCCTGCAATATCAGTTGATTCATCCAGGTGAAATGTGCAATGGCTCTGCTTTCTGGTTGTGCTTTTTGTGTGTTGGGTTTGGTACCTGCCACACTGCAAGGCAAATTTTTACCTTGCACAAACACAAATACGAAAGCGAATATTGTGCAGACATGCAGAGAAAGAGAAATATGACAAACGGCAAACAGCCAGAAAAGTGCGTGTACTATGGGTAAACTGTTATGTAAGAATAAGGAAATTCTTCACCGTATTAAATTGAAGCCACATTGACAGAACTCGTTACTGTGAAACACATGCACTTTATAAACAATTTTCTAAACTTAATGTATACATCATTCAGGGCCGACTATTTATTTTTGGCAAATATTAAGCAAATGTTGCATAAAGCACTGATCTCAAAGTGTTCTATTGCTATAAAGAATTCCAAAGCACTGCTCTTAAAGTGTTCTATGCTATAAAGAATTCTAAAAATGGCCAGCAACCTGCCAGTACTGCTCACCCAGTCCTACGTAAAAAACAACGACGTCCTTTGCTGCACCTACTGTCGTCTCCTATAGCTTTGAAGGACACAGGTAAAGCACAACAGGCAGTAGGTATTTCCCCTGCTAACGTACACTAACACTAACGCCGCATCTAAAACCCAATTGGATGATGTTCCTCGTTTTAAAGGCAGGCGCAAACACCAGATGGAATTGCGCTGGATAGGGCGGAGAGACAGAGTCTGGGCAAGCAGGAACATAATTTAGAGCCAGGAAGCCCAGCCAGCAAAAAGTCGGCTGAGCTTATCAGGGTCCTGCGCTTCTGCCAGTAAGGAGCTGACCTGCACGTCGATGGGCGACACCAAGCTTGATGCATTCAAAATGTGTGATGTGTACTAAGTTTGAGCGTGAAAGGTGAGTGTATTGGGGTACTCTTAATGTGTGGGATGGAGGTTAACTAGATACTGCAGAAAAACAGCACCACACCTGCGCTTCCACCCCACGTGCAGTGCTGCTACCGTCCACGCCCTCTAGCTTCTGCGTTGCAAGCACATGAAATGGCAGAAAACATGAGCACGTTAAAATAAGGCAACGATAGGGGTACATGCACAATTGGTGAAGGTTTTGAATATCCGAAATTGTAGCACAGAGCGCTCCACATTGCCTAGGCCACATGAAACACATCCAGAGACATCCAATGAAGACGTCGGAATGTGCATCAAGCCAAGCCCAGGCAACATGCTCAACCGTGTACACATATATCTCGCTTAAAGACAGGATCCAAATTTCGTGTCTGGCTAAGATCTAGTGGTAACATGTATCTAGAAGTAACATGTGATCTAGTGGTAACATGTATCCAGTGGTAACTTGCGCGCTCGTCCCACCTGCTTGATACGCAGCACCGTGCGCTCTGCATCCGCGTTGCCCACAGCATGCCCACCTAGAGCCATGTACTGCTCATCACCCTGCTGCATCCACGCAAGTGTCTGCTGCTCGTCTCTGTCAGCGCCTGTGCGGAGATTCGAAAAAGATGCTTTGAAGAAGATGCCTAACCTTAGACACAACGCGTGGAGCTAATGGGACAGCAGAGAGTCCATGCTTAATTGCATGTTCGAAATAAAAAGAAAACCTACGCAGGCAGTAAAAACAGTTCCCCAGATTAGGAAAAAGAGCCACTCAGGTAGTGATTCCTGTACGGACTCCAGGACCTTCACCATCACCAATATAAGGGAAAAATACCATCAATGGAGGTCAGGGGGGTTGCAGTCTTGGTCAGACACCAGCTCTTGATGAGAGCTTGTTTATAAGTTTTTATAAGAGTTATAGGAACCTTGAATCCACATACCCAACGCCAGGTTGTAAACGCTCCAATTCAAAGGGGGCACTTGCCCACCTGCCACACCCTACTCTCACAATCACACTCATTCCTTACTTGCACTTGCTCGCTAACACACACACACACACACACACATAGGGTTGGCCAGAATGTGTATACGGTATTTTTGGCAGGCAAACAACCATTCATACGGTCATATACGGTGTTCATACACAGTTCTGGCCTACCCTGCACACACGCACACACACAAACACACACGCACACACACATACGCACACACACGCACACACACACGCACACACACACAAACAACACTCACACACAAGACCATGCATTCACCTGCATGCCGGTCCTCCTGCTGCCTTTTCTGGGCCTTCTCGTGCGTCAGAGCCCATTTTAAAAGCGGGTCATGTATGAACACTTCAACCACCTGCATGTCATGTGATATGTCATGCATACTTCCATTGCATGTTATGTGATATGTTATTATGTTATGCATACTTCCATGCATGTCAGTCACTATTCCTAGACTCGTCCATGCTTCAATCTATTAAGGCCCTTTTATTGAAGGCCTTCCTTTTCTGTTGACAATCTCTACCCCCCCATTCTCTTGCAAAGCTCTGTCCCTTAAAGGCTCTAAACTTGACTAATGCAGATCAGCATGGGGGAGTGCATTTTCGATGCCATCTCCCATACCAAAATAATAACTTCTATCTCCCATGCATTTCCATAAAAAGAATAAAACTTCACAATTCTGGTTCCCTCCACAACGCCGCCTTTCCACACACTCAATTCATGACTAATTGTTCAAAAAAGGTCTGAGATCAGATCACACATGAACCAGACGCATAAACGCATATGTAAGAATATTGAACACACTAAAAGTAGTTGGTACAATGTAAGAAGCACATTTCCATTCCATTGGCTTGCCAAAGCTATCAAAACAGAATCCCACCGTTGCCGTTTCACCTCTTTACTGTGACCATTCATCCCCACCACTCCACACATCCCCAAGGTATCCACCCCCTTCTCTGCACACAAGCAGCGCCTCCCTTACCATCACACGCCGCACCCCCAAAAAAATAAATATTTATTGGATTTTGCATTTTCCCCGCACCCCAAGAATAATCGTTTTGTCCCCTCCCCGCAGGGTTTCTGACCCAGTCCAGCTTACCAGACAGTATAAATGCTACAAAAAGTCAAAAACAAAATCACCGGTCAGTTGCATGCTTGTTTGCATGTCAGTTTACCATCTCCAATCAATCCTCTCTGTTCTACTACCCCTTTGCTGCCCCCCCCTCTTTTCTGCTCCCTTCTCCTCTGCTGTTCTCTTATCCTCTAGTTGCTATCGCTATCGCTGTTGTTGGTGCTGTCCTCACTGCACTTGCTCTCTTTGCTGCTGCTGCTGCTGCTGTTGCGTGCAGTGCTTGTGCTTGCACCAGCTGATGGTGCTGCTTGGGTACTTTAGGGGGACAGAGGGGGGGCCGGGGGGAGGGGGAGGGGCGGGGGTAGGTCCGGGGGGCGTCTCGCTCATTACTGGCAGCGACCAAAAACGTTATTTAAACTAATCCCACGTCAAACCCGCAGGATTTAAAGAAAATATAACATTACCGCACTCACCCCGCAGGGCAAAAAACGATATTTAAGCGGGCTGATATCGGAAAGGTACGGTATACGGTATATATATCCGGTACTCTGTGCAGGGAACCCAACAAATATACGTTCATATACGTTGTATATATATGGTTCTGGCCAACCCCATGCATGCGTAAAGCAACAATGAAGACCAACAACACACCCCCCCACCTGTAGCAACGCCTCCTTTGCACTGCGCAGCACGCGGAGCGTGACCTCACAGCACCGCCTCAGAGGGCCCTCGACACCCGCAATGCCACAGCCGTCCACCATGTCAGGCGTGAGGCGGAAAGGCACAGTCTCTGGTGTGCGTAGGAAGCGACCCTGCCGTGTGTTTGTATATGCATATGTTTGCGTGCATACAAAGTATGACCAATGTCAGGCGAGAGGCGGAAGGCCACAGTCTCTGGTGTGCGAGCATGAAGCGACCTTACACTGGCACAGCCACCCTCCAAGCAGTGTGTAAGTAACGCAAAATTCAAAGCATAGACATAAATTTCATGGTATGTGGTCGTATGTATCTGGTCCACATTCAAGGGGGGGGGGTGATTAGGAGCAGGAAATGAGAGGAAGGTTTCTTAAGAGTGTCGGCGAGAGGCCTTGGAATGTGCACTGTTGCATGGTAGTGTGGGTGGCAGGTCAGGCGTAAAAGGCTTGAAGAGATGGGCTGTAAGATGCGAAAGGAAGTGACTGTGCATGTGGATACCTGTGTTTGCAAAGCCCGCTGCTAAAAAGCGCTAGATCACAACCCAAACATTATGCGATCACAACCCAGACATTATGCATGGAGTCACAATAGGACAGATCAGCAATTGAAATGGCTCATCGGGGTGCACAAAACCTGTCCCTGACATTTTTGTCCAGTGTGAACCACGCAAAATGTTTGCCTGAGGTAGTATACAGTCCAGTGTTGTGCACCTGACGCTTGACGGCGTCAATGGTAAATGACGCTGACGGCGTATTTTATGTCAAATTGACGGTGAAAATAGTAAATTACGCCGTCAATCGTCAGAGTATAGTGACGGTAACGCCGTTATTTACAATCGTTATTTACGGTGCCATTTTTGAATGACGCCGTATGTGCACAACACTGATACCGTCATGCATTAGGTAGTGCCAATAATGGTGTGCGCAAGGTTGAATTAGGCGGCAAATTAGACAGCAAATGCAAGCAAAGTGGCATGTTGCTTTTTTAAGTGGGTGGGTAACGAACCATGAAGTGTGCACATGATTGTATGCTTGTATGTGTGTAGAGCACGGGTAAAAGTCTGGTGAGGGACAGGATGACACAACAAACTAGGTTTTATTACGTATTCCCTTCCCTGATGCGTATAGATTCCACGTGGCCTATCCCTGAGGCGTACGGATTCTGTGTGTATTCATTCATGTACAATGTTTTGGGAATGTATCTTACTTGCCAAAGGCATGCCGACTAGCCTGCAAGGTGGCTTTGATTTGATCAAGCAAGCGTTTCATCACGTACTGCAGAACAGTCTGACATAAAAGGAAGAGGAGGACGTTCTGCACAGGCATTGTAGCTTCTCATACATCAAGACTTACACAGTCAGCAAGACACATGGCATAGTCAAGGCAAAAAGTCACCTAGACAGAGGACCGGAAAAGCTACTTAATTTAATCAATATCAAAACAGGTCTCTGAGCGGGTGTTGCCACACATAGTTGTGCATGTGTTACAAAAAAAGAATATAAAGTTACGAAAAAAACCAATGGGAATCAGGAGGGCTGCAGGCTTGACCTGAAACCGGCTCTTGATCAGACAACTTTCATACATAAGTTGTTGCAACACACCTGCTCAAATGCTACTCCCAAGTCAATGTGCACACATGCCGCTGTGCGGGTGTCCAGCAGGATGTTGCTGGAATGCCGGTCTCCCAGACCAATCAGCCAGCCAGCCATGGAATTGACAGCCACACTGCAAGATTGAAAGCGGGTGCATGCATGCATGCATGCGTGTGTGTGTGTGTGTGTGTGTGTGTGTGTGTGTGTGTGTGTGTGTGCATACATGCCAAATAATAGATACTATCCATTTGTGCGTACGCCTGTTTCAGTGCGTATGCCTGTTTTGTAAGCCTTTTTTTTATCGTCCATGTTGACGTATGTGCACAGAGAAAGGTGCGCGAAATAATGAGAGCAACGTGTCAGGGTAGCCTTTGTGTGTATGTGCACACGTTGCTCTTGCACAACTATTTTGTATACCTTTATGCAATGGTCCTCCACTCTTGCTCACCTTCGCGTGTAAGTGGTGCGTGCGGCAAACCAGGCAGCCGGCTGGTGGAAGGACTCCAGGAAGAAATGGTGCATGGCAGGTGGGAAGCGGGCACTGCAGCGTGAAGAACATTGCAGTATAAGGGGTAGTCAGCGGGAAACAATGCAGTGTGAAAAATGTTTGGCGTGAAGAACAGTGTGAAGCAGTGCGGAGAATGGTCACCAATCATGCTTAGCATGCACCTGTCTTCCTCTGTGAGGTGTGTGATAAAGGTGTTGTTAAAATTATAAAAGAATGTCCGTCTTAAAGATCAAGGTGGACAAATCAAGAGCCTGCAGACCAGACCAGGAGGTCTTGCACCCCCAACTTCATTTGTGAAGCCCACACGGTTAGAGGATGAGTGCAACATTTGAAGCAAAGAACACATTTGTTTGCATCCAGATCGACGGTCCTTGCAGCCAACAGGCAGACCAAACACGACAGCTGGAAATTACCACCTCATAGTCCGGCAGAAATGCGCGGCTAAGCCATTATCTGTAACCACCAGCGCTAGTCATTGCCATCCATAAAAAAAGCGCAACAAGTACGTCAGTTACTAAACGGGCTTGAAAACAGGTACGGCCTCTGCTTATTTAGCACAAGTCTATCGTGCGTCTGAGAATTGGCCAGATACATATACATACAGGACCTGCTATGCATGTATATTACCAGAGGGGGTCAACTGAGTAAATGTTTGGAAGTGTGACTTTTTTGATGCGCACCAGACCCCCCCAGTGGTCTGGGCAGAATATCAGGCACTGAATATTTACGTAATGAGCCACCACGCTCAACCCAGGGTCTCTTTTCACCTCAAAACACGACAGGAGTACCTGGGAAAGGGGCCAAGGGAAATGGGCCAAAATAAGGTAACTGACCAACTACTGCTCCGTTTTGCCCCATTTTTGTTGCAATGATATTCTTTGCTATAATGTAGACTGTTCATACAAAATGACACGAATTGGTTCAGTTGGTGGTGAGATATGACAAATTGGTGGTGAAAAGTGGGGTTCACGCCGCGAGCAGTTAGGCATGTGCGCCACAACTGGCTGTTTAAAAGCTCAGGTGTAGCCAAAATGGGCTACCTCTGGGTACCAAGTTTAGAAACTGCCAGCTGGGGCGCACATAGTCAATTCACATTTCAAACGTACCCCTGTTTAGGGCCTCAGATGACCCCCTCTGGTATATTATACATATAAACAGGGTTAATAATGAAAATATGAGCACAATATTTTGTACGGCTCGCTGAGAAGGCAGGTTAATCTTTACACATGACTGTGTGCAATAGTGCATCACACAAGGCACACTAGCCTACAAATGAACTGTTTTTTTTTTCTTCTGCACACTGCGAGGGGGTCGGAGACTATATCAGGTGTGTGTGTAAACTACGCATTGTAGTTCGGACCAGATTCAGACCAGAAACTTCTATTATTTTGTATCAAATGCGAGCTTCGCAAGGTCTTTGGTTTCAAAGATGTAGTGTGGTTTGGTTGGACACGCTGCGAGGGGGTCGGGAATGCTGCGGTGCGCGCATGATTTAATGATTTAATGGATCTGTGGTACGTGCACTATGCTACCACCCACCAGATAAAGTCGTAAGTCTGGCGTTTCTGCTCTGGCGTTTTTTGCTCAGAAGCTCTGTACTTGTTGTAGGCGGTGGAGTGGTCAATCTGGCCCTGCAAGAAACGCAGGGGGTCATTGTGCCAAGTGTCAGTTGTTGTGTGACGAGTGTGTGACCTGCAGCGGGCCCTTATGACTTATAACGCTCCCTGTACTACACAAAACCTCCCCCGGGCTGCATAGCAAATCACAGTGTCCACAAAACCACATTGTGGTGTGAGAGAAGGACGTGGTGGATGTGAGAGAACAAGTACAAAAAATCACGTTGCAGTGTTGAGAGCCACGACTGGCGTCAGAACATCCAAAACAAAGGGGGCAAACAGTAGGATGAGCCAGCTTCAGAACCATGTGGTGGGTATGAGAAAACCATGTTCTTGGTGTGTGAACTCACGTGAGGTGTGAAAGCCGTATAACGAGACTTAGGTTCAGAATCACATACAGCTAGGGAGTTTACACACCCTTTTTCTACACCTTCTTCAATAAGTCAAAGCAGAACAGCATTTCAATACACTATTCACGAATTTCAAGACACTGAGCACCTTAAACAGCGGCGTGCATATGGTGTCGATACATGATTTTGGCTAAGATTCATTGCGCAAGGTACTGTCCAGCCAGGCACAAGAGTGCACGATCAGACAAGTACCTATCAGTAATCATCACACTCTGCCTTATTACGAGCTTTCTCACAAAAATCTGCACTGCTAGGTTGCACAACCAATTTGTCGTAAACATCCTGATTTTAGCATTTGCCAGGGCAAAAATATATGGAATATGGAATTATTGTTGGCAGTGAGGATTGCTGCAAGTCTAGCAATTTAAGTTGGTTGCAATGACGCTAACACATGAAGCCCCCCAAAACACAAATTCACGCTTACTGTGTGGCACAACAATATACTCTGCATACCGTACTCCTCCTTTGTTACCGCAAGACCATACTGTGTGGCACAACAATATACTCTGCATACCGTACTTACTGTGCTCCATAACAATATACTCTGCATACCGTACTTACTGTGTGGCACAACAAAATACACTCTGCATACCGTACTCCTCCTTTGTTACCGCAAGACCATATCATTGCAAAAAGGTGCCCACACGATTAGCATAATATGTTTGCGAGTATTTGAGCTTTGCAAGGCCACCTACCTTCATATGCAATACGGTATACAATACCTCACAAGCTTTTAGGCACTTTTGTGTTTCATATGTTATATACGGTATACATGACCTAGCAAGCCTTCAGGCACTTTTGTATGCTTTCTGTCACTTGCTCCCCTCTTGGTTGCTCCCATCTTTTAAGGGGTGTGATTTCCTTTAAGGTTCCCTCACATAAACAGCAAAAACGTTCGTGGTGGGAAGGGAAAAGTGTGATTAAGCAGGAGCATGAGCTCAAGACCTGCAGGCTCCAGCAAAAAATGGCTGTTCAACACCAAACTCTTGCCAGGTTCAATTTTCTCAATTAAATTTCCATTAATTTAGTTGCAAAACTCCTAGAAGCAGTAGTAGCACACATACTGATTCACACAAGCACGCACACACTGATTCACACAAGCACGCTCACACTGATTCACACAAGCAGTAGTAGCACACATACTGATTCACACAAGCACGCTCACGTAGACAATCAAATGCATATGGACACTTACACTCACAGGCACAGGCACACACACGCACACATATTAGCATACCGGCTTTGCATGGCGCTTGTGTGCGCCACCATTCCTGGACTGCCCCGTGAGATACTCCGCCATCGGCAGTGTGCCCTGCGTTGAAATTTGACCAATCCACTCATACACAAGGACATAATGAACACAATCATTGTCGCACATAAAATGTGCTACTGGATGCTGGAAGGTCTCTCCACACGACACTGCGGAAGTGTGCAGATGCGTAGATTCCCGTGTGTGTGTGTGTGCGTGTGTGTGTGTGTGTGCGTGTGTGTGTGTGTGTGTGTGTGTGTGTGTGTGTGTGTGTGTGTGCGTTTTTTTTGGGGGGGG
>Ga0307963_1002898_pt1 | contig 13600 bp, 13 predicted proteins | sample OrgLakmetagen594_FD_201829 | JGI IMG/M metagenome (GOLD analysis project Ga0307963, IMG submission 201829) | Saline water microbial communities from Organic Lake, Antarctica - #594 | ecosystem: Environmental > Aquatic > Non-marine Saline and Alkaline > Saline | place: Antarctica: Organic Lake...
CCCCCTCCACACACACACACGCACATACACACAAACACATACAAACACACACGCACATACACACAAACACACACACGCAGACACACACTCAAACAACTCACCCACTGGGAGGCCGGCACCCCCATGGCTGCCTCTATCACGCTGTGCTGCACCGTCACAGCATTTATGATCGTCGTATCCCAACCCATCTCTGCCTCGATCGTCAGATTGGCCGCCAGGCGTGCGATCTGTGGGTTGTGCAGGGTTGCGTTCTGCACGAAGATCTTGGTCTCGTACGACGCTTGCAGCTGAATGCCCTTGTCGCTGCTGAAGCTGATGAGGGGCTCCTTCGTGGCTGCCACGTCAATGCGCAGCAGCTGGTGGGGGTACTTCTTTGGCAGATCTGTGTGTGTGTGTGTGAGTGTGTGTGTGTGTGTGTGAGAGAGGGCGTATATGTGTGAGCATATGTGTGTATGAGTGTGTGTGTGTAAACAAAAACAAGCACACAACAGTCTACACGCACAAACACACATTCACAACCACACACACATAGACACACACACGCGCACGGCGTACCTGGGATGAGCATGGCCAGCAGGTCAGTCGTGAGGTGCAGTTTATCGATGGTTCCCTCTTGCACAGAGTAACGCAGCGTCCCCGCGTGGTACAGCCCCCACAGCATGCAGTTCAGCACAGAGTGGTGCAGGTAGATGGTCAGCATGTGCTGCTCCGCACCCACCTGCTGAGGTGACAGGGGCAGCGGAGAGACAACAAAGGGGCACTGCTGCATGCGCGCTGGGCGTCCTGCGTGCATGTGTGGGTTTGCGTGTATGTGTGTGTGTTTGTGTGTTTTGTGCGTGTGTGTGTTTGCGTGTGTGTATGTGTGTGTGTGTGATGGTATGTTTGAAGTGCATGTGCAAATCTGTGTATATATGTGAATAAGTGTGACCAAAGGAACGGTTCTAGCTACCGCGCTCTCTAAATGCAACCTCTGTTACACAGAGTGCCGTTTACACAGTGCTTAATGCATAGAATTAGGGTTGGCCAGAACCATATATATACCGTATATGACCGTATATTTAAGACAATTCTGCAAAAAAAAACTCGTATACACGTACATACACGTATATGCATATACACTTATATGTATGGTTCTGGCCAATCATACACAGAATACTATTAGCGTTGAAGAGAATTCTGCAAACAAACTGTATATACGCCGTATATATATGGTTCTGGCCAACCCTACACAGAATGCTAATAGCGTCGAGTGCTATTTTCTTGCAGGGTGCAATCTATTTCAGTGATATACACACGCATACACAGAGCGCCATCAAATAAAACCTCAACCTTTAATACACTATATACACAGAGCACTGTACAACAAAACCACGACCTTGATCTGCAGCTGCCGAGCCAGCCGCCTCATACGCAATCTCTCCGTAACCTTGGAGCAGGACGTAGGTCAGCGTGAACAGGCTGTATTCAAAGCCCACGTTAAAAGGCAGGCCCTTGATCTCCAGTCGAGTGGGCAGGGTGCCCAGAACCTGTGTGTCCGCATGTGCGCGTGCATGTGCGTGTGTGCGTGTGTGTAATTTGTGTGTATTACGTATGGCCAAAGGCACAGGCCCTTGACCTCCAGTCGAGTAGGCAAGGTGCCCAGTACTTGTGTATTTGCGTGTGTGTGTTTGCATGTGTGTGTGTGCGTGAGTGTGTGTGTGCATGTGCATGTGCATGTGCGGGTGCGTGTGTGTGTGTGTGTGCACGCGTGCATGTGTGTGTAAATATACCATTATATAATCAGTAAGGTTGCAAGTGGCTTAGTACTTTAAATGTACACCTACTTTACATTGTACTGGGCACTAATTCCACAAGGTGCTGGGCATTCTCCTTATAAGCTACACACCCCTACACAAACAGACACATACACACTCACACACACACACAAACACACAATCACAATCACACACAATCACACTCACACACACTAACACACACACGACGTGCATACCTGGTTCACTGCTTTGGGCACGTCTTTCTTGAGGGCGCTCCCGATGCCTGCTTGCACGGCCTTCCTGATCTGGCCGTTGAATAGGCTCAGCACAGCCTGCGTGAATACATGGGCGTGCATGTGCGTGTGCATGTGTGTAGATTAAAGGGTTGAACAGGCTCAGCACAGCCTGCGTGGAAACGTGTGTGTGCATGTGTGTGTGTGCATGTGTGTGTGTTTGTGCATGTGTGTGTGCAATTGTATAGATTAGAGGTTTAAAAGCAAGGATTAATTTCACTGTTCTTGAAACAACTGGGTGGGTGCTTTTGATCAAGGCATATCGGTGCGGCTGAGTTTGATTACAAGTTGGGTTTCAAGCGCTGAAGGTACGCACACAGTGACAAAACACGGTGTGGCCAGCCCCACGCATATGCATCTTTTGTGTAACGTTAGGGAGTCTGTGTGATTCTCATGTTGCTTGAACCAGGAGATCTTACACGTACACACAAACCAGAAACACAAATGTGCACACACACATGCACATGCACACGCGCACACACACGCACACGTACATGCACACACACATACATACGCATACAAGCACACACACACCTGGTACAGCCAGTCAGCAGAATAGGAGTGGATGACCAGCCCCACTTCATTAAAAGTGCTGTCTGTCGCGTCTACAATGATCTGGGGGACACCGCTGTCTGTCTGCGCAAGCACCCTGCGCATTTTGTACTTGTGTGTGTGTGTTTGCGCACGTGTGTGTGTGTGTATGTATGTGTATGTGTGTGTGTGTTTGCGCACGTGTGTGTGTATGTATGTGTATGTGTGTCTGTTGTGTATCACGCTAAACACCAATGTAAGTGTGAGTGTGTGTGTGCATGTGCGTGTGTTAATGAGTATGCTCACAGGTGAGGGTGCACAACATTGCGTGCTTGAGCGTGTCGTCGTTTGAAAGTAATAAATGAACAAACAGGCAACCTGTTGCATGCGCAGCACTTGTGTTACCTGTGGGCGTCAAGACGTACGAGGCACGCACCTGAAGCGGTAGTTGATGTCCCCTCCCAAAAGATTCAGCTCTCCTTTGCCGCTGCCCATCATGCCCAGCTTCTCCCAGTGCCAATCAAAGGCCAGCTGCGCCTCTACCTGTTGTGGATAGGTGTGTTTATACAGGTTTGTGACCAGGGGGGTGAGCGTTACATAGTGAAATTTAGGTGTGCCTCTACATATTGTGTGTAGGTGTGTGTGTGTGTGTGTGTGTGTGTGTGTGTGTAGATTCAAAACAAAGGGGTATGAGCGTTTTGATTAAGGTAGGTATATGCGCAGGAAGGTAGGTGTAGGTGCATAAGTAGGAAGGTGTACGTGGGTACGTAACAAAGAGGGGTGAGCGTTGTAGTGGGGTATAGGTTGGTGTGCGGAGGGAGGTTGGCGCGCAGATGAATAGGTAGAAGTAATAAAGAGGGGTGAAGCCACGAACAGCCTCTACGTGCCCTCGGCATGCACAACACAGGGGTAACAAGTTTCTGTGAGCCCTATGGAAGCCTGGCCACATCTTCCCCACATACAAGTTGCAGTGCGAGAATGCAAACGCCTGGCCAAGGCAGATCCCAATGTTTTTGGTGTGTGTATGTGTTATGTGTTACATGTGTAAGTGTGTGCGTGTGTGTACGCTTCTTGGGAAAATGTTCCCTGGCTGACAAGACAAAACTGGCTAGACTCCTCATCAGACAAAAGACAAGTCAATGCAGACTCTCCCTTTTTAAAAATGGTCTCTCCTTTATATACACGGAGGCACTGTGCTTCACATTTCACATTCCTTACAGAACAATAAGTCACATCGTGCGTGTGCTGTACGCCACCATATCACAATACACACACACAGAAACATACACATGTGCAAACAAACACACACCTGAGTGACCCAGAACTCAAAGCCCCCATTTTGGATCGTGGTGCGGGCCTCCTCTGAATTTAGAAGGAAATAAAGTGGAGGCAGTTCTGTTACGCTTAGGGGCAAACTACTGTGACCAGGGACAGTCGGCAGTAAGGACTCGCCACGTGCGTGGCTAGAAAGATACCTTCGCAGTTGAAGCCACGCCATTTCTTCACCCGGTAAATTTCACCGTCACACCACATTGCAACGGGAGCGAAAAGTACTTTAATGACAAGCACACAAAATCCTTCCCAGCTGAGAGGGGATGTTGGAAGGCGGTGAGAGCAAACAGAACTAGAATGTTACGCCTACACAAGCGCACAAAAGCTCCCTAGCTGAGGGGATGCTGAAGACCGTGATGCCACCACCACACAACACATTACCAGGAGCGAATATTGCTTGAATTGTATGCCTACTATATCCAAACAGCGTGATAATCCCCACCTGAGGGGACGTTAAAGGTTGTGATGCGCATGTTTGACAGCTCCAGCTGGAATTTGCCCACCAGGGGGAGGTTGAAGGACTGCAGGGCGCGGGTTTTGTGCAGAGGAGTATAAAGGAGGAAGGCCAATGTAATTGAGTACTCATAGTGCCAAGATCAGTACCCACAACCGTTTTTTTTGTGTGCGAGTAATGCTCTCTAAGTACGCACGCATCATCACACGCACGCGCACAAGTAACCAAACATACTCTCACAGATGCATACAATCATGCACAGGTACGTACACGCGCATGTTCACACGTATACACTCTCATTGTCACAAACATGCTATTGCAACCGCATGTGCACATGCACATGCAGACACTAAGACACACTCATTCACACACGCAGCAACAATACATGCATATATGCACGCACGCACGCACGCACGCACGCACGCACGCACACACACACACACACGCACACACGCACGCACGCACGCACGCGCGCACGCGCACACGCACACATGCACACACGCACACGCACACACGCACACACACACGCACACGCACACGCACACGCACACGCACACGCACACGCACACGCACACGCACACGCACACGCACACACACACACACACACACATGCACTCACTCAGGCACGTCATCAGCAAGGCGCTAAACAGAAAAACCCTAATGAAGTTTACCTTCTGCGCATCCGGGATGTGAAGGCTTTGCACGCGTGATTTCAGTATTTCAAGACCCTGCTGCGTGCCGTACTCCAGCAGCCTGTTGTTGCAGAAGGCATGATCTTAGTTCTAACTTTCAGGCTTGCTGGCGGACAATGCTCCACACTTACTGTTGGCGTGCCGCAAGCTGTATGCCTGGAGGGCCTGCAGGTGGCTCATTCCTGGAGCCAGGGAATTTCACCTGTGGCTGTGCCTGAGTTTTGCCACGTACCCTGGCCCCAACACACAGTCCTGCTAACAAGAAATGGAGAAGGATAACACATAAATTCCTACCCATTGTAATTAAATGGCTTTAGCCGATTTAGAATAAATAAACTAATTTAGGTCTCCTTACTTTGGCTCTCACAAGAGCTAGCTCTCGCGGTACAAGTTTGCACAAAAGATCCACTGTACGCGTAAAATAAACTATTTATTTCACTTGGCTTTCTGGAGCTGTCACTGACAGCTAGGAGCTCTCATGGCAAATCACCAGCCTAGCCAAGCCAGCATTACTCAATTCTTCAAGGGCCCGGCCTCCTCAGAGAACAGGTGAGTGTGCTACTTTCTGTGTACGTAGAACTTGTGTGTCACCGCGTACAAACTGAGCCTGTGCAAGACGCAACGAGGCTTTGTATTCTCTCACACAGACTAGCGAAGCCTCCAAGCTCTGACAAGCGTCCTTCCTCAGCAACAGGGATCAACAAGAGGAAGGCTGCGACCAAGAAGGGATCAGCAGTACAGCTCCACTTAGACCTGGGTCAGGTGTGTTTCTGATGAGTATGTTTGTGTATGAGCATGTTTGTGTCTAGTTCTGCGCTCACTTGATAGCACCAAGCGCTGGTGGTCATCAATATACGTTGCAAGCTGTATTAATTGACTTGTTCCATTGCCAAGTGTATCAGTCAGCTGTCACGTATGATCAGCGCACTAACAGGCACCATGCTTTTTTATTGGGTTAAGCAAAAGATCCTGTGCATCTTGACACCAAGATAAGAGCTTGGTCCAATCATACTTATCTTTCCCTAATAAAAGTATTGCATCCCCACAAACCCCAACTAAACACGTACGGCTGCCCCCCACCACCTTCTCTCCACTGAACAGAAATCCTTCCACCTCACAAAGTGCCTTAGCTGTGGCATGATGTACGCGCCCGGCGAAGAAAAGGATGAGAAAGCACACAGGGAGCACCATGCAGCGATGGGTACCGTGCTGACCTTCTCGGTGCGTGATGTAGGTTTCACGGTGGTCGATGAGAAGTAACAATACACGATATGTGTTTATATGCTGAATGCGTAAGGTTGGCCAGAACCACATATATTTACGGTGTATATACGGTGTTTTTGGCAGGGAAACCACCAAATATACGGTCATATACGGTGCATATACATGGTTCTGGCCAAACCTACAAATGCGCGGTTGTAAACAAAGGTGTACACGCATGGGTGGTTGAAACCTGAGCACTTGAAATGTTTGGATAAGTAATTGTCTGCTCTGTAATGTACAAAGAAGACTCATAGGGAGCACGCGATGTGTGGTTGTGCTTTGGATGTGAGAGCAATGCTGCAGCAGAGTGGCCTGCAATGATGACTGGTCCGTGGGGAGCACGCTTTCCTGCTAGTTCAGTTGGCAAACCATCTACTTGGAACTAGAACTAGAAAACGTGTGTGTGTTTGTGTGTGTGCGTTCGTGTGTGTGCGTGTGTGTGTGTGTGTGTGTGTGTGGCTCCGCTGTTGCAGCAAGGAGCCTTTAATGCAGCACCCTACAGTGTAGCCACGACAAAGCCAATTTGAAAACGAAAGAGTTGGCCAAAACAATACATATAAACTGTGTGTACCTACACAAAAAATCTACCAGGCAAATTAACATGCGTACGGTCATATACAATGTGTGCGAGCGGTTCTGGCCAACCCAAGGAATGATCATATGATGCATTCTACATGATTGCTCCATGGCTGCACTGCGCGGGTGTCAAACTCCGTCACATGCCTCAGCATCAGAGATCCTTGGTATTAATGATCAATGGTGAAGCCTGCCTTCAAGGCATTTCATTCCTTTGCAGCCTTCCTTTTGCAAACCTTCTTTGCCCGCGCTTAGGAGGTGCTTGTGCTTGCGCACCATTGCTTCAACAAACACAAAAAACGTCTGTCCTCTACAACCATTGCACCATTTGATCCCTCGCTGCCATTGTTCCCCGCGCAAATTTTTCCCTTTTTTATCATGTTATACTTACGCATCCGTATCTCAGTGTGTGTTGAACAACTGTTTGTCGTCATGCTGTACTTAAGCATCCGTGTCTCAGTGCGTGTTGAACAACTGCTTGTCGTCATGCTGTACTTAAGCATCCATGTCTCAGTGCGTGTTGAACAATTGTCTGTGTAGGGATGGAGTAAGGAGCGGGTCGTGGCCAATCAAGGACCGGGGGGGAGGCTCCTACTGATCCAACCGACTGATCCTGCTGCTCATGTCAAGAAGGTGTGTGCCTCCAGGAGGTCATTGAGTCTCCTCACTTAATAAAATTCTCCTGATTTCGACCAATAGCTCAAGAGAAGACAAGGGGTACTACTAAGGCAGCGAACCTGCTTCCCACATACGCTAACTAGTCCCACATCAATCGTTGTAAGGGTAAGGGAACTGCTTTGGTACCGAGGAACTTGTTGCCAAGGCGAGACCAGAAAGGCCCAAGCATAGGGTGTCGGGCGTGGTCTGTCCTGCAAGGGTTGCTCCTGGTCTTGTGATCTGCAGGAGCAAGTATGACAGACAAAGCTCAGCTATGCGGCTGGTCTCGTAATTCGCAGGAGCAAGTTAACAAAGCTCAGCTACGCATGAGCAGCCTCCCTTCCCTCATACCTCCCTAGCCCCAGTGATCTATCCTTTTTTAGGAATGAGTATCTTTTGTCCTTTTGTTGCTCCTACTGTCCTATAGCGCTTTTAGTTTAATAAACCTTTGTAGGTTCAGCCTGGTGCACCACCGGGCACAAAATGACAGTATCAAATAACTGAATTCTACTGAACTGCCAAGCACCAGTACTGAGCACTCCATAAATTACGCTCGTTTAACGTTTTATGATTTTTTTAAACGTTTTGAACTTGAATTTTTACGGTTGCGCTCCTGTGCACTTCATCACCAATATTTTAAATTTTCTGATGTGACTGAATTGCTAGGTACTTTGTAACCTGCATTGGAAAGGACCTGAACTTGATTATTAACAGCTGAAGCACTGAGCACTTTGTGAAACAGATCCAATAAAATGAATGCAAGTCAAGAACACCGCTTTAACGAAATATTGGAGTATAAACCCATGGCGCATTTACAACGGCTGGATTAATGGGTTTATGGATTAATTAACATGCACCAATCCACCTTTGCATTTACAACAAGTAATCTAATCCAGGGGGGGGAGGGTGATTAAGGACTGATGGTGTGGATTATTGACATAAAATGGCGTTGACCACTGTATAAAACGCCCTTCAATTTAAACCAAGTCTGAGCGACAGGGCCCTAACCAGAGCCTGGAATTTCGGGCCAAATTGAGCCTCTGGCTCAACTTTGACCACCCAAACATCCGCTCTTTCGACTTCCTGCAGCCTGACTAATGGTTGTTAGTTTCCTGATATGCTGCTCGGAGAGAAGGCAGAGAGAACGGGGTGGGCAAAAGTGGTGCAACTCGAGCTGCATTGTAAATGTTTAACGGATTAATGCCTGGATTCATGATATTCATTAATCCATCCCTGGATTAGTTATCAATTTATCCGAAATCGTTGTAAATGCGCCACCACACACTGTGATTTATTGTGCTCAAATATGTAAGGTTGGTCAATACCGTGTACGTTAAGTATCATATGTTGTCTTCCAAGCATAACCGTGTGTGTATAATGTATATTTATGGCCAGGTCCTATATCAAGCATTACTGTGTGTACAACGTATAATTATGGCCAGTTCCTACATACATATTAAACACACACTAGCCTGTTAAGACCTATCCATCCCAAGATGATTAACTCAAAGAGACTTACACAACACTCGGATAGGTTCACACTTGTGACCCTCTACCAGCAAACCCCTCTGCTTTTGCTAACCGCTGTATGACCCTCTGCTGTTACTCACCGCTGTGTGACCCTCTGCTGTGTTTTGTTTGCTCACCGCTGTGTAACCCTCTGCTTTTGCTTACCGCTGTTTGACCCTCTGCTTTTGCTTTCCGCTGTTTGACCCTCTGCTTTTGCTTACCGCTGTGTGACCCTCTGCTTTTGCTTACCGCTGTGTGACCCTCTGCTTTTGCTCACCGTTGTGTGAACCTCTGCTTTTGCTTACCGCTGTGTGACCCTCTGCTTTTGCTCACCGCTGTGTGACCCTCTGCTTTTGCTCACCGTTGTGTGAACCTCTGCTTTTGCTTACCGCTGTGTGACCCTCTGCTTTTGCTTACCGCTGTGTGATCCTCTGCTTTTGCTTACCGCTGTGTGACCCTCTGCTTTTGCTCACCGTTGTGTGATCCTCTACCAGCAAGCTCCTCTGCTTTTGCTCACTGCTGTGTGAATCAAAAGCACTACCCTCTGTTCTTTAGGCAATGAGGTTGTGCAAGCACCTGAAGCAGGCCTTGCTGTCCTTAATGCGGCTACTTCATCACTCACTTTAGGTGGTACAGCTGAGCAAGTAACTGGCAAGCCATGCTGCCTTGAACACCGTTTTCATCACTCACTTTAGGTGGCGGAGCTGTGCAAGTATTTGGAGCTTGCCATGGGGCTCGCCCCAGGCTGGGCTCTGCAAGGGCGCACGTGGAGTAAACAAGGAGGCAGCAGCGGCAAGCAAGCCCAAAAAAAGAAGGAGGTGCCTAGGATCCAGCAACAGCAGCAGCATCCACAGCGGCAGCAGCAGCAGCAGCAGCAGCAGCAGCAGCGGCATGGTACTAGCGCTGGCAGCAAAAAACGAGAACGTGAGGGGGAAGACAGTGACGTGCAGGCAAGCCCTTTGGTAGATGGTGCTCTTGCCGGATTTCACCCTGCCTTGCAACCCTCACCTCAGGCCACGCCCCACACCAATGCCACCAATGCCTCCCCACATCCAACCCTTGCGTTTCCCCCCCACACACATCCCACCCTTGCTCATGCTGCTCCCAAACTTCCCTCCTCTGCTCCTGTACCCCTGCTAACTAGCACGCGACAAGCAACCGGCACCCACACCATCACCAAGGCCGCCAAGCACCTCCACAACGCAGCTGGTGACATCCAACCACACACACCCTGCGCACCTGAGACACACACACCAAGCACACCAAAAATATCGTGCGCACCTGAGACACACACACCAAGCACACCAAAAATATCGGCACTCAAAGGCCAGCCTAGCAATACCCTCCATGATGGGGCTGGCACAGTGCCGCTTCAGAGGGTGCAGTGCACCAGTGCGGCAGGAAGCGCAGCACAGCGTGGGCGTGAAGGCAAAGCAGGGGAAGTAGTGGAAGAGTTGGGACAAGCAGCGCCTATCTCACAGGAGGGGGGCTTGACGAGGAGGGGGAGTAGCACGCAGCAGCAGCACCTACCTCATCGCCATGCAGGTTCTGCAAGCCTCGGAGGGGGTGGGGCAGAGGGCGTATCTGACGAGAGCGTCCTGGTGTGGGTGTCTGCATCAAAGCAAGTGGCGGGGGTGATTGTGGTGCAAGGCCTGAAGTATGCGTGTGCAGCAGCCCCACCCCTTCCTCAGAACAGTCCTACTCACCAACAAACTACATCCGCACTGACACAGCAATGCATCCTATCCCAATCCACCTCAACCCCTCCTCCTAGCACGAAACAGGCAGCCTCAGCAGCAGTAGCAGCACCCCATCCGCCCAAGAAAGAAAACCCAGTTGTAAGGGAGGGTTGCAAGGAAGGCGGGACTTGCAGAGCAAGGGCTGGCGTGGAGGAGGCTGGTGGCGGAGGCAGTATAGGTAGCAAGGGCAAGCACGAAGATCAAGATCAAGAGCAGCAGCAGCAGCAGCAGCAGCAGCAGCAAGACCACAAGCACCAGCAGCAGAAGGAGCCAAAGCAGCAACATCAACAGCCGCTGCTGTCCCTGTGTGCGTCTCCCTTTGTTCCACAGGGTGGACAAAGCCAGCAGCAGCAGGGAAAAACAGGGCAACCACAGCCACGTCAGAAGCCGCATCCTCAGCAGGAGCAGGAGCAGCAGCAGCAGCCACAATCACATACACATCAACAGCTGCAGCAGCAGGAGCAGCAGCAGCAGCAGCAGCAGCAGCAGCATCAACATCAACAGCAGCAGCAGCAGCAGCCACAATCACATACACATCATCAGCTGCAGCAGCAGCAGCAGCAGCAGCAGCCAGCGCATATGCACAGGGTGAAGGCCCAGATGGGTGTCAAGCTGCTGTGGGTGTCGCCCTCTCACAGACGCAAGGGACTGGCCAGAATGATGTTTGAGGTTGCAAGGTGTGTAACAGGATTAAAAATAGGAATAGAAATAGGAATAGCGACCTGTTTTTTGCCAGACTCGTCGCTGGAAGTGCTGCTGCTGCTGCTGCTGTGTGTGTCACAGGTAAAACCTTGTACCAAACAGTGTCGCTTTTTAATAGACTACAAGTTCTAGTGCAGGGTCTTTGACTATAGTTGAAGGCCTCTATCACTTAAGGCACGTAGATGGTGTATTGATCTACCCTTTCCATCCTTACCCATCCATTATCAGATCAACATGAACATCACCCTCAAATGACTATAAGAACAACACACGCGTGTTTGCGGACATTCATGGCAGCTTTCTAACAAAATAAGACTCGCACATACAGTCTGTTACGCCCAATCAGTGGCAGTGACGAATCGTGTGACAGAGCAATTAGATGGTTGACGATTAGTTGATGCGCTGAGTCTTATACTTTGCTGTGACGGTAATTTGATCTGACAAGTCAACGATAAACAGCCAGCTCCCATGAGAGCCTCGCAGTATCCAAAAACACAAAACAAGGCAGGTGGCGTTGATTATATATTATTTTCTTCCAAAAGTATTCGCATGTGTTGATGGGCTTTGATACTTATGCTGACCACCCTCTCACAGACTCTGGCCCGCTTTTTGTGCAAATCTTATGTGTCAAAGCCTGGCATCTCACTTCTGCCATGGTCATCACTCGCTGGTTGGAAAACAACCCTTAGTCTGCGCTCTAGCGCTTTTCCCAGCCAGACTCAAACAATGTCATGAGAAGATCTGTATAGGGTAGCTTATAACATGTCACATATCACATACAAAACTAAGGCTCGCGCTGCCTGTCCTTTTGTTTTTGTGCTTAAGGCACCCTAACTGTTTGCGTACCGATTGAGCGCAGATGTTGCACGCAGTTACTAACACTTCATTCATCCTTAAGAACGCAATATTTTTGACACATGATGTGACACATGTGACATGTACCATCCTGCACCTGGCTGCGTCATTCTCAAGGCCATGCTCTTCTGTATTGCCTTTGCCCATATGAACATTATGATTCCCTCTCACATCACTCTCACACCATGCTTCGCAGGTGCAACGTCCTGCCCGGCTATGTCGTTCCCAAGGCTGCAGTTGCTTTTGCGCAGCCCCCTTTGCTGGACCCCTTGGCTGAGTGTTATGTGCGCAAGCACCTGGCGACCGAGAAGGGCCTGTTGTTGCCGCTGTATGATCTCTGATAGCTTATGCACCCTTCACTCGGGAGCAGTCTTTGCACTGCTCCGCTGCCCCACCCACTCTCCACCTTGCACCATGCGCACAAGTAGTGCTCCCTTGGAGATAGACATGTAGTATTCCCATGGAGATAGACATGTAGTATTTCCTTGGAGATAGACAAGTAGTATTCCCTTGGAGGAAGACAAGTAGTACTCCCTTTAAAATAGACAAGTAGTATTCCCTTGGAGAAAGAGAAGAAGGAGCAAGGGGCTTCTCATTGTTGCTACACACACAATTGAGGTGCTGAGATAGATTGCCCTCTAGCAGCGCTAGCTCTGCCTGGCCAACCGCCATAAAAGAAAAGAGAAAGAAAAACTACGCAGGCAGTGAAAGCCACTCCCCACATTAATTAAGGAAAAGGAGCCACTTTGGTACCAAGTACCGTAAAGCTCCTCCACCGCAAAAAGGAAAGGAAAAACCAATGGGGATCAAGAGGGTTGCAGGCTTGGCCTGAAACCGACTCCTGATGGGAGTTGATTACAGTACTGGAAAGGGCACGTCTGGTATGGACAAGTTTAGCAGCGAAGTTCACAGCGTGCACATGGAGCTTGGAGGCAAGCTTCTTAACTTTTTGAGAATCGAGACCCAGATCCTTGAAAGGCTTCAGAGTGTGAGTGTTGTAGATGGCGCCGCCCACACCCAAAAGGATGATGCAGAGAATAACGGAGGCTTCTTGGAGAATGTTGCAGAGGTTTTGTGCTGCTCCTTTGCGGCGTTCAGCTGGTTCTGAGGTCTGGTGTCCTCACAATACTTGATCTCGACGAGGTGGATGTCACGCCGAGTCTTGTTGAGGTCTTTAGGTCGGTGCTGTCTGGGGTTGGTGGCTCTACTGGTGGCTGGCGGTGCTGCTGGGATGCTCCCAGTC
>Ga0307963_1002899_pt1 | contig 13598 bp, 13 predicted proteins | sample OrgLakmetagen594_FD_201829 | JGI IMG/M metagenome (GOLD analysis project Ga0307963, IMG submission 201829) | Saline water microbial communities from Organic Lake, Antarctica - #594 | ecosystem: Environmental > Aquatic > Non-marine Saline and Alkaline > Saline | place: Antarctica: Organic Lake...
GGGGGAGGCAAACATTATCATACATAAAATTCGTGTGTGAGGAGCAGCACATGCACAGCGAGAGGGTCTGGAACATCAAACATGGTCTGGTTCATAACTCTTTTGCTGCGGGCCCTGCTGCTAGATTTAGTTCTTAACCAGCACTTGCCTGGCTAAGACTGTAAAAACGTGTATAAAGAGCGAAACTAAGATGTAAGGGCAAATTAGCTTGCAGCACTTCCCGTTGTTTGTCTTTCAACACCTCACACACAGAACCAAGGACTTGTTCGATCGAAACAGTGTATTTGACTCTTTATGTCTGCCTTGGAACCAACAGCACCCTGCAGCCAAGATGTACTGATGTTTGTTCTTAACGTTCTTCAAAGGAGAAAGCACACTGCTGCTCGTATATAGGAATTGCGCTCAGGCAAACATCAACATGAATGAAACCTCTCTTTGTATGCACACACCACGTCCTCTGTTCTGTGAGCCAGCCCTTCAGTATTATCAAGCATATCAATTGTTCAATCCTGGCACCTTAGTGTGAAGTTGCTTTCTCAACTCGTAGCAGAGTCTGATGTGCCCCCTCTCTCGTTGTGCTTGGATTGCGCGGCGCCAGTGCTTGCATCCCCGTTCTCTGCAGTGTGTGATGTGTGACTGGGAGGGCACTGCGTGTGTTGTGTTACAGGAGGAAATCATACCACCTGGGCACTGACTTAATGTCTAACGAAACACCATCCGAACATTGACCCAGAGAAGCATTTTGTACCATGTCCAAGGAGACATTCTCAGAATTCTATCTAATACCATCTGTAACTCTCAACCTCACATCTTCCTTTATAAAGTCGAAATCTCAAGCTGGAATTGCAGGAAATGAATATGCAGACGCCCTTGCCAAATACCAAGCTGCCACAGCAATAGCCTCCCAGCTGATACAACAATCCGCATTGCAGGCCCTGGTGGCAATAATCCCTTCTTTGATACAACCTGGCTAGCCCTTGAAGAAGTTAATCAGTAAGGATCTAGCACTGAAGCTCCTCAGCACGGCACCAGATTGACTTACCTTCCGAATCTTCAAGCTGCATTAAAATCCCACATGCACTCATACCATGGACTGGGTTATGCCGACTCAAAAACAGGGTACTACTCTTACTACCAGAGTCTACTTCCGCACGTACACAAAGGCATTAGCAATTAGCAACGCATTTTGGAACATGTCCAATCTCTCCCTCCAAATGAAACGCAATGTCTTTCACTACCGCACAGGCACCCTTTTCAATCAAAAACATGCTGTCCGCTTCAAAAGGTCCACTAGCCTTCAGTGTCCACTTTGTCAACAATCAGACAGTGCTCTTCATATTCTCTCAGGGTGTCATCAACACAATATCATCTCTGGCATGATCACTGAACGCCATAATGTTGCCTGCAGACTCATCACGAAAGCCATCAGCAAAGGCTCCTTGGCACGTTGTATAATTCATATGGTTGCTGGCAGCACTGACCGTTTTGCCCAACAAAATCTTCAAATTCCCGAGCACGCTAGTAACAGGACTTCACCCATTTGGCCTTTTGATGCTCGTTTACCTTTCAGAGGCAGGCTTACTTCCAGTCGCCCTGATGCTATTTTGGTTACTCCGTTACCCTTTAATTCTAAACCACCTTGCACTCCGCACTTGCAACAGGTGCAGCATGCTAGATCTCATGGACAAGTGCGCAGAGCTCTCGAGCTTAACGCTAATAAGAGGGAGATACACCTCATAGAAGTGAAGTATTGTGGGTATACTAGGCCTGGACACCAGCTGGAGGTCTCTAACGAACAGCACGAGAGTGCTTAAAAGCTAATAAAGTTACACTTCACACCATCCTTATCGGTGTGGGAGGATCAATCTATACCTCTAACACTTTGCATCATCTAAAAGAGCTCGGCCTCGATTCACAGAGGGCCTACAAGACTGCCCTTGCATAGCAGGCTCGCATTATGCCAGAGGGGGGACACTGGGCAAAAGCCCAAACATACTCCTTTTTGTATGAATGGTGCAACTACTCACACGTCACTTCATCAAATTGGAACCAACCTAGCTTCAAACTGATGCTGACTTTATAAGCTACCCGAGCATGTGCTCAGATTTAAACAAGTCGCCCTGCGTACAGAATGACAGGATTAAAAGCACACGTCGTGCATTTGTACCCTGGGTGCTTTCCAGGGGGAATGGCACATTAATTTGCAAATCTCGCCGATCACTTGCTCTTTTTGCTCCATTATTTTTTCATATTCTGTATTTATTATAAGGACTCCAAAACACAAAAAATATTTCAATTTTATGCTCTGGCTGGTCAGATACAGCATATGGCTGCTCAAAAAGTAGGGTTCATGCCGCGGCTGCTGAGGCAGGTGGCCCTAACTTTCCCGTTTCAAGCTCAGCTGCATTGAAATCAGAGCTGAGCTTGAAACCTGCAAGTCAGGGGGCCCATACCCTAGGAGCATGCAAAAAGTATAGCCATTTGGGCCTCAGACAACCCCTCTGGCATATGCACTTGAAAAAACTAATTGCTCTCAAGGTCTCGGTCTGGAGCAGGGGGCTGCCAGCCACCCCCAGATCCCCACAGTTTCCTTTTTCCTTTGGTGGGGGAGACTCACGGCACTTCAGGCCAATGTGTCTCCTTTTCCTTTATTATTGCAGGGAGTGTATTGCTGCCTGCGTAGTCTTTCTTTTCTTTTCTTTTCTTTCAAAATTGACTGAATAGGAACAAACTTTCTCCTTAAAGCACAAACGTCTGCGTCTCTACACATCAAAAGGGCATGCGCTTTATCTTGGACCTCCTCACAAGCACAACGCACGCAAAAGAGAGTTTCATGAGTCCAAGATGCTGTCTCTATCGAAGGTGTGCGCCCTCAACCTAAAACGGTTAACAAGTTGCAAGACATGTTAAGACGAGTCCAAATGCAAATGTCTGGCAAACGAAGAGGCATGCACATTGAGATCAAATGGCATTGCTGCAAAAAGAGATTGATACGTTTCCTTGGCTGACTTGCTGTTGTGTCGTGTGGGTTCAATCTCTTAACACCTCTTCACACTGTCCGCAATCTCTGTATGTGCCTCAAATTATCAGTGAACTCTTAATAGAAATGCAAGAACCCTGCCGCACTGCTTGCACAAAGGAATTGCAACGCCGCAATAACCCTTGAAAAGCATCCAAGATCTGAGCGTTTAGCAGGAGGGGTCAATGAGTACGCGTACTCCTGCTCAATGCCTTACATCACTATATATGCCTCAGGGGGCATCTGAGCGTTTGTTTGCTTGAAGATTTTTCAAATAATGTTTTCGCTATGACGGTTCATTCTCGCCTACACCAGAATTTTGCATACTTTTCCTCTTTTTCTGCGCGTTGTTACACTTACTGCAGTATTTGCCATTATAAAATTCCAAATTGCCATATAGAATAGCATCCAACTCTAATTTTTACGTGAGCAGCAATGGATAACAGCATCCGCGTGTCAAGTCGCACCCCTTTGTTCTTCTATGTTGGTCTTAGCAAGGTGGGAGACGCTCTAGTCCTGATGGTCATGGGAGGGAAACCTGTGCCGTAGAGCGAAACTTTCCTCACGATCCCCCCCCAAAACCATAATCTGTGTGTCCAACCTACCCCTGCAGCGGTTGCTGGCTGAGCATGGAGTGCTCAACTTGTCGGCATTGGGCTTAGGTAAGCCAAAATGGATGATGATGCAGGCCTGGAAGTCAGCAATGCTTGCTGCGTAATTCACCTGTTTCACACCATGGCCAGACACTCCAGCAAACCACCACATTAATCAAGCTTTTGTGTGTGCTCTTGCTGCTTTCATGCAGCTGTATCAACGGTGGTGACTGTTGCGGAGCTATTGGTGAGGCTTGATTCCTGAGTCTTTAGTGCTCCCTGGCCGCCCTCCTTATTTTTACACTGTTCGCATACCTTGCGGTAGTATTCAACGTTAGTAGTCTCCGTCTCATCACCTCGTTTCACTGACATTGACGACTGTGCTGTAAGGCACAAACACCACACGATGGTGCAACGCGCAAGGCCTGAGGTGATTCACCACCTTTGTCCTCCCTTCATTGTATTGCTTATTACACTGCACTGTAGAAAAAGGACAAGCTGGTTGAAGAGGTGGAACTAGGAACAAGCCTGGAAGCTTTAACGGACGACGGGAAGGCACGGCCTGTGCATGTGAGTTTGCATGTGTGGGGACGAGCAATTCGGTCAAAGCGAGCATGAGGGGAGCATGCCCCCAAAATTCTTAAGCCTGACCCTTTACATGCAAGGACCCCTCAATGCTATTCCCTCTTCAATCCCCTGTTTGCACTAAACAGTTTCCTGCCCATTTGGTATATCGGTATCTATCTATCCAAAATGGGCCCCGGTCCGTCCAATTATGATTTGTTTTTATAAAGATTTCAAATGGAGCCAAAGCGACCCTGCCTCTGAGAGAAAGCTCTGTACTATGAGCAGAAGTACGACTTGCTGAGGTATTTATCGGAGGTCTCACACACCAAGCCAACGTTTGCTTGCCAATGGTGTTTAAGACCTCCGACATATATACTTCAACACGATTATACTATAAATAAATTGTACTATGCTAAAAAGAAGCACCTTCCCTTGGCTCATAGTTGCTTTACTTTTCTGAAACAGTCCTTTGTCCTTAGCAGCAGTTGTTTGAGCGTGCCTAAAAGAAATTTGAGCACTGTCTCTGAGTGCGCATTTGAGTGTTTGTGCGTGCGTAAATATGTGTGTGTTAGTGCGCCTGCGTGTGTGTGTATGTAAGCGTGTGTGAGTGTGTATGTGTGTGTGTGTGTGCTTGTGCGTGTATTTGCGCACGCGTGCAAGGGCCCAAGGGCGTGTGCTAGAGTATACGCATATGCATATCTAGGATTGGCCCAAACCGTATAAGTATATATACGTATGTATAAATAAATTTTCTCCGTACCCGTATTCGTATACACTGTAAGTGAATTTTAGCCGGCGTATATATACACCGTATAATACGTATATATACGATTTTTCCGTATAAATGCGTATATATACGGTCTGAATGAGTGGTCGAAAAGTGACCTTCCACTGGCCTTCGAGATTACAAAAATCCAAAGCCCTGCATCCGGGCTATATAACAGTTGTTTTTGTGGTAATTCCGTATCCCTCGTGGAAGTGAATCCGTGATGGTCCAACTTGCCATCAGCCAAAGTCTCGGGCTGTAGGCCATCCTTGTAACCCCTTGTAACCCCTTGATGGTCCAACAGCAGCCAGTGGTTCGACAGCAAGGGGTCCAGAAGCAGCAGCACCAGGAGCACCAGAGTTTGAGTATTAGCAGTGCATGCAAGCCAACCCCACTGAAGGTTTCCAGGGCGGAGATGATGCAGGATCAGAAACGACACACGCACACTCTTCACGCATATGTGCATGCACCCACCCCCGCATGCGCGCGCATCTGCATTCACGCACCCCTGCACGCGCACACATACATGCACGCAAACCTGTGTGCACAGATGCACACACAAAAACACACGTACGTGTGAAAAGGTGCATGCACGCACATTTACACATGTACGCGCACGCACACATACACGCATGCATGTACGAACCTTGGCACGCACGCAAATGTATACGCACATGCACGCACCCACGCATACATACAACCATAAGCAAGCACGCGCACACGCATATTCGCACACACGTAAGCAAGCATACACACATGTAAGCATGCACACACACGCACACGTAAGCATGCGCACGAACACGTGTGCATGCACGCGCGCATGCATACAACCATAAGCAAGTACATGCACACGCATATTTGTGCACACGTAAGCATGCACACGCACACAGACACGGAAGCATGCACACGCACACGCACACGTAAGCATGCGCACGCACATGCAAGCATGCGAACGCACATGTGTGCATGCGCGCGCGCAAATGCACACACACATGCACGCACACGCACAAGTACACGCGAGCATGCACGAATCCCAGCACGCGTGCAAATACAGACGCACGCACAACAACATGCATGCATACCCATTTTCACACACACACACACGCACACACACACACACGCACGCACACACAACAACACGCATGCATGCGTGTGCCTCTTTTCACACACACACACAAACACACACACACACACACGCACGCACGCACAACAACACGCATGCGTGCATGTACCTCTTTTCACACACACACACACACACACGCACACACACACACGTGTGCATACACAAACAGGGTAATTTGATGGGGCGGGGGAAGAGGAGGGGTGTTGTGACAGTGACCGTGTATGCCTGTGTGTTTTGGCCTCTTTGGGCAAGCATAGCTTCCCAACCTTTGATTTTTTGGCACAACTAAATTGGATACGTTTATACAGCTCTTGAAGAGCTACAAATTGACCCCCCTAAAATAAAATTCTGAGATGGTCAAAATTTCAAAATTTACGGAATATATACATTTTATACGGAATATACGTATATATACGGTTTATACGGCGTATATATACGTAGACGGAAATTCCATATACGGCTTGGGCCAACCCTATGCATATCCCTTAAGATTTTCCCGTGCATCAGCCAAGTGTCTAAATTCACTGTAAATTTCTGTCATGAAATGACGAACAAATGCTGCAAAACGAAATGATGGAGTGACAGCTGCGTATAATGCCCGTGCTTGGTATCCTACTCAACGTCCAAATATGTAAAAGTTCACAATGAACGTGAGCGGTACCATGGGAGAAGACGAGCCTGCAACGACTACAGCTTTTCTGTCCTTGTCTTGGTGGTCTGCGTCCAAGTTCCAAGGCTCCCACACATAGCAGGCACGCATTTGTGGACATCCACTAGGGGTAACAGTGCTGAGGAGCCGAACCTCCTAACATCAATACAATAGGACATGGGGAAGTGCCTTTGCTCATGCTTCCTGGCACGGAATGACATTTTCCAGTTTTAAAGTCTGCAATTTGAGGTTCTGTGTATTTTTGGCTTGATTCTGGACCTCCAGGCTGGTCTTCACCCCTACCTCTCTGACTTCCAAAGGAAAACTGCGTAGGCAAAGAAAAGTCCTGCACTAATTAAGGGAAAGAGCCACTCAAGTGCCAAATATCTAGGGTTGGCCAGAACCGCTTAAGCTTAAACACGCCGTATACATACGGTGCATATATGTACGGCCATATACATATTTTTCGCTGTATCCGTATCCGTATGACCGTTTATGAGTTGTAGCCGGGCATAGGTACAAGGTCCAATTGAGTAGCCAAAAGCGACCTTCCACTGGCCTTCGACACAACAAACTACCAAAGTCCCTGTTTTCGGGCAATTTTTAACAATTTTTGTTCGAGTTAATGCGTGTCCCTCATGGAGGGTATCCCTCACATAGTTCAACAGCAGCCAATTCATCTTGCCCTACAGAAGCACAAGAGTATGAGCAGGGTTGCCCTTAGGGCATGCAAATTAACCCCACTGAAGCTTTCCATGGCAAAGATGATGCAGGAACAGAAATGGCACAAGCAAACTCTCACTTCGCACATGTGCATGCACGCACCCCCGCACACGCGCACGTACGCACACATACCTGTGTGACAGATGCACTTGCAGACACACAAAGGTACATGCATGTGCACATGTGCATGTACGAGCCTCAGCCCGCACGCTATTGCATACGCACATGCATGCATCCACACATGCAATACAGCCATAAGCAAGCACGCACACACACGCATGTACACGCACACGTGTGCATGCACGGACCCCAGCACGTGCGCAAATGCACACGCACATGCACTCACTACACGCATGCACGCACGACAAACATAATTGGGTTGGCCAGAACTGTACATTATCACTGCATATGCCTGGACACTTGGTGATTTCCCAGCCAAAATTATCGTACATACACTGTATACATTGCTTGGCCAACCCTACATGTATCGGGAAACCCTAATAGTTTTCGAATTCCAGTTCAAAATGTTGTGACCTCAGCAAATGAAGCAGAGCACGTTGTGGTGGCTTGAGCATGCACTGCTATTTTGCTCCATTTTAACCTCCATTTTCCGTTTGATGTTCCCCTCTTCAAAATTGTGCAGAAGCCCAAGCTGAAGATTATTCTCAAGAAGACTGCGGAATTTGACAAAATAATGGCCGAACAGGCGAAGGAGAAAGAGTCTAAGCAGGAGGCACGCGCCGCAGCTCAGCAAGGAGCTCCGCAGTGATCACAGAATCGCGGATGTTGCCGATTGGGATTTCAGGCGTGCCAATTCCTAGTTAGCGCAACGATTTGGTCAGAGCGAGAGAACGTTGTACTCGTTACATCTCGGATTCAATTTCTGAAAACGCTGCGCAGACGGAAATCAATAAGGCCCTTGCAGGATTAGTGGGACCGATCTGGTTGTTGCGAGGCAAAACTGAACTTCCGCTATTACGAGAGTGTGAGAGAAATAAAACATCTGAAATTTCGAACCAGCTGCGCCAAATCGTTCGCTTCCGCGCTCGACACAATTTTTTGATTATACTCATGTGCAGCGGTGCAAGCTCGCGCGAACGCCAGTTCAGGAGTGGGAAAAATAAAATAAAAACATTTCTATTCAAATTTGCGCTCTGTTTCCAACTGGGACCTGTCGCCGAAAACAGAACAGTTGGTAGTGGGCGTCAAAAAGTGCGCTCGAGTCAGAGGAAACACATGCGTTCTGCAGCTCTTAGCAATGGGCTTCACAGGAGGGCAAGGGTGAGCACTTGTGGACCTGTCTTCCTAACAGCTCATCATCTGTATGGGTATTTTGCTCTGACATACTTACTGCTCCCATGGCTTCAAGTCAGTGAAATTAGGGAGCCTAATGACCTCCCTTGGCGCTTCAACTCAAGCTACGTACCCCCCCCAAATGCACACGCGATTCACAAGCACAGATGCCAATGCTCTGTTGGTGGGTGACGTACAGCTGTGAAGCCTGCATCAGAACAACTTGCGTGCCTGTGCTGCGTTAACCTGTCCAACGTCTGCTGCAAAAGGAGAGCGTCAAGAAAAGGCACTGTCTGTTGCAGGCACACGAGATAGTAAAAGGACCAATTGCAGCTTTCACTCAAGGGCAGGCTCCTCCAACGGCCGTTCTCTGCCATGGAATCCTTGGTTCAAAGCGCAACATGTAAGTGGACATCGCTTCTAGATCTGCTTAGGCCACATGCGACATGCCAAGATTTGCTGGGTGCTATACAGCAGCCCCACACTTCCCTGTCCATTTATAAAGCAACTCACGTCCATCATGCAATCTTTTAAGGCAACTAACTGCTTTGGGCGCTCCCTTTGAAGTTCTTCACTTGGTTTCGTCCTTCTCTGCTGTGAATGGATATTTTGGGCCTCTTATTTAGCACTTCCTCTTTTTTATCCAAAATGCCAAGAGTTGTACTTGAGTTGCTTAAATTTCCATCAGCAAAAATACTGTTGTACCGTACAGAGAACTAATCATTCCAAAAAATATTCCGTTTTGCAATTCTGCACCCAATCCGCACCCCTTTCAACAATTATTATTATCCTATCCGCACAATTCCGCAGGGCCAAACAACCCCATCAAGATGTGGCCCCAAACTTACCATTGCTTCATTACATGCCTACAAGTTTACTTTTGCAAAAGATATTGACCACAGGGTGGGCTGTTGCCGCCCTCTGCATGTAAACATGAGCCTGGCAAGTTAGTACCCAAGCAAGAGTTGTCAAACTGCTCAAAAAACTGACTGCACTCAGTTGCATGTCAAAGCTCATTCCAAGTTCTCGTTCCAACTCTGTGTTTGCGCGCAACTCGCACAACGTGTGCTCGCATTCCAATCATTTAACAATCTAGTCCATGCGCATGCCCTCTCCTTTCTCATCCCCACTGCCCTCCCCCTCGCTCTCTTCCTCGCTGCCCTCCCCATCTTCCTCGCTCGCACTGCTCTCCCCCTCATCCTCGCTGTCATCCTCAGAAAAAATAACTAATTCGCTCAAAAATAATTAATCTCACTCATCCGCACCCAATCCGCAGCCCCAGAAATATTTATATAAATTCCGGCTCGCAGTTAGCCGCACCCCTCAAAAACATTATTTTTGCGGTGTGATATATTCTGTACCGTACTTCCCATAATTGGGAATTTTTGTGTTGTGTCCGGCAACCTTTGGGTGCCCCCGTGAACAACTTGCCCCCCTGCCAGCCAAACAGTCTCACTTGACTTTGCGCAAGCATATCTCTGCACCCACTCCACCATTCCGTGACCTGAGACATGCATTGGATAGCTAATTTTTTGTTCTTTCAGCAGATGCTTGAAGGTTTGGGTTTGGGAGAAGGTGCAGAGGATGGAGAGCCGTTTCACAACCTGTGCCAATCCACGACCTGTCAGTCCCCAAAAATCAAGCATACTGACCAGCATATTTGTGGGAGTTTGGGGACGGGAGCAGCTGTGGTCGCGAGTGCAACACAGAAGTTGTGCTGCGACGCTCAGGGAAAACCACACCGCTTTTTACTCAGGCCATCGATTGGCCCCATTCAAATTTAAGTTGATGCGTATATTATATTAATAAATTGGCAGCAACGATGAGAGCAAAAAACGGGATTAAACTCGAAGCAGGTATGGAGCAGCAGATATTTGTCTTTTCCCCCTTTGTCCCTTGTGTGAGTGCCTTCCACTTGCCGACATTCCCAGTGACCCTGCCCAATAATTGGCATTGCAACATTGTTAACATTTATAATGCTTATATCCTGAAGCAGAGGTCAATCGGGGTAACCTGAGAAATGCACCTTTTCCCTGCCAAAGTGGGTGCAAAATACGCAGCAGGCCCCACAGAACCCCCCAGAATGCCAAATTTCCAGCAAATGCCAATGATTTAGATATAACATCAAGTACATAGCATTCAGATGAGGTATAGGGGGCTTTGAATTGGGTGGAGAGGTAAGTGAGACTGGTTGGGTGGGTTGTTCACGGGGGCGATCTTTGGACTGTTGGGTATTCTACAACTTTCATGGAAGAAACGTGCGCAGTTGAACTTGTCACCTAGGCAAGCGCAGTGTCGTAGCTGGAATGTTCCTAAAGATGTTATCTTTCACTTTTACGGTGTGTCTGAACTTTTTGGTTTCGATTTAGTTTTTTGTTAGTTGCAAAAATTTTCGGAACTGGAAATGTTTCTGGTAATGTTTCTGAATCTGTTCCGAAATATTCCCCACTGTGGTAGCTGACATTTGACCGGTGACAGACCGTCAAATCACGGGCAGGGGGGGCTCTCTTTCGTCCAGGTTCCTGGACTGTTGCTCTGGACTGTATTTTGACTCTCCCTCCTACATGCATGGGAATTCCTGGGAGGGGCATGCAAAGGTCAGCCAAGCAGGAGAGGGCAAGGGGAGAAGAGAGTTTTAAAATGGGGGAATTTTGGCAGGTCAATTGAGGGGAGGATTTCAGGTTGGAAAGGTGATTTTCAATTTGGAGCAATTCAGTAGTCCTATTATTTGTGACAAAACAGTTGGAATTATTCCGAACAGTTAAGTGGTAGCTGACTCACTCCAGGGAACAATTCAAACCAGTTCAGAAACACTTTATCCTTTCCGAACTCATAAATCCCTATTTGGAACAGTTCGGAACTGGTTCAAACACACCGTTAGTTACCTTCGTAAATGTATAAATTGTATCAATTTTCTCTATGGTGTATTGGGAGGATACGCATTGAGTTCCTAATTCCTTGGTTTGCTTCGATTGTGCAGGCAGTCATATGCAAGGATGCTGGTCGAGGGCTTCCCCAGCTGGCAAGTACTCCTTGTGGACCTGCGCTGCCATGGTGAGTAGCGTCAGCAGCAAGCAGTGGTCCCACGCAGGAGAGTATTTACGCTTCTTCATTTTGCAGCCGTGGTGCACAAACGTGCACGCCTTCGCGTTAGCATCACATAATGAGGGCGTTTTTGAATGCGAAAGTGTATCTGTGTATGTGTAAACTGGTGGTTGTCAGCTGTGTAAACTGGTGATTGTAAGCACTGGTCAAAGTTTTGCAGTCAGAGAGAATCGTTTTTATTCATTTTGAGGGTGAAGCAATTTAAATGCCGCATTCAAACTTGAACGCAGGTGTATTACGTCCTTGTTTTACTAAATTGAAGCCACAAATTTGGTGAGCACATCACCAAAGTTTGGCAGGCAAATGCGATTCCGCTGCTGCTCTAATAAAATAGCTGCCAAGGCATCCTCTAAAACACATCAAATTTGTGCTGAAGGGGAGCATTGAAATTCCAAGTTGTACACGCGTGGTATGTATTTTTAGGGTCTTAGCCCCAAAACATCTCTTTTCCTTGCAATATGCTCCGGAAACTGATGATTTTTGGCACGCTTCCAGCAAACAGTTCCGATAACGCATTGCCAGCTTGAAGTGTTCGGGAAACATCATGCAGTAGTCACTACCGGCCAAGACGTAGTTTTGGGTGCTGCACTGCTCATAGGAAAGCAGTGTGAACGCAGCTTTATCAAGTTTTTGTTTTATACCGCTTATCGCAGTATAAACAGCGTACCTTGCCAGCCTATTCCCGCCTGTTAAATTTCGAAATCAATCGACGCTCCCAAGCCCTGTTTCATGGATGGAACAAACAAGAAGCGGGAGGGGGCGGAGCAACGGTTCGAATTTTGAAAAAGGCTCAGAACTAACTCCCAAATTATCCTGATGACTGCGTGATGTTGTCAAATGCTTGCCACACAATGGGCAGCTTTCTCTCTTATGTCCTTACTAGCCGCACGGTTTGTGTTCCATGCCTCTGTACAAAATGCTTAGTATTCCTCTCAAAATAGGTTCATCGGCCTTCTGCTGTCTTTCTGACTTTGCATGTTAATGCTGGCTTACACTTTCTGCCTACTGCTTCTTCATGCTTGCATCAGGTGACTCAGCTGCTCTGAGCCTCCCCCCCCCACACACTGTAGAATCGTCGGCAGATGACGTGCTGCGCCTGCTACGAAGTTTGAAGATTTTCCCCCACATGCTTATTGGCCATTCATATGGTGGAAAGGTGGGCGGACGGTTTTTAGACGGTTTGGTAAGGCATCCAATGTAGCTCCCAGCCTCCCTGCTTAATTTTCCACTCTGCTGTATGTCTACTATTGATCTTCCATAGTGTGTCGTGTGTACGTTATTCCTGTTCCAAATTGTCCCTTCACTTGTGTGCCTGCCTGTGTGCGTGTATGTGTGTGTTGCACCTTTGGTTACACCCATGCCTTTGTCAGACTAAGCAGCCCATGTTCACAGCATATAGACTGCAACATTTCTTCATGTCACTCTTTTCAGGTAGTGATGAGTATGGTCAGACAATTTGGCTCTCGCTTGCCAAGACCCATAGAGCTGTGGTGAGCCTTTTGTGTAAGCAATTGCACGCTTGACCACGTCCTTTATTGTCTGGAAGTCAGATTGTCATACACAATCCATACACAATCCATACGCAACCATGCAAATGCTGAGCTACATACTCAGCACACACACAGACACACACACACACAAACACACACACACACACGCAAACACACACACTCACAAACACACATGCAACAACACACAATACGTACTTATAATTGGGGCAACCAGTCAGGAGTACCCCTTCTTAAAGTTGCCTGATGCGT